>Ga0137302_10144_pt1:42500-53357 | contig 53357 bp, 51 predicted proteins | sample Ramsor2O_GlcNAcB_FD_97184 | JGI IMG/M metagenome (GOLD analysis project Ga0137302, IMG submission 97184) | Mouse cecal microbial communities from Vienna, Austria - N-Acetylglucosamine amended with D2O_GlcNAcB | ecosystem: Host-associated > Mammals > Digestive system > Large intestine >... | reverse complement strand
TGCCATTGAATTCCACCGTTCTTTAAGAAGTAAGGGCCAGGTACATTCTATTCTGGATGATATTCCCGGTATCGGTCCTGCCAGACGAAAAGCCCTTATGAAGCAGTTTCCGGGGCCGGATAAGATCAAGGAGGCTTCCGTGGAGGAATTAAAGGCAGTCCCCTCCATGAATGAGCGCGCAGCGGAGGCGGTGTATGGATTTTTCCACAAGGAGCAAGAAAAAAAGGAATAGTTTGGGCAGGCTTGTTGAACTTCCAAATGCCTTATGATAAACTAGATAAGAAGAATTGTAGCGATACGGTGAGGTTACTGAACAGTTACAAGAAATGTTGAAAAGGAGAGCGTGCCATATGAAAGGTGTAGAACTGAAAAAGCTGATACAGGAATTAAAACTGTATAATAAGACACCGGATATTGATATTTCCAAGAAAAGAATCACCACACCTGATATTAACCGTCCAGCACTGCAGCTGACAGGATATTTGGAGCATTTTGAGAACGAACGTGTACAGATAATCGGATATGTAGAATACACATACCTGCTTCATCTGGGGCGTGAGAAGAAAATAGAGGCTTTTGAGCGTTTTGTCTCCAGCCAGATTCCCTGTGTGATCTTCAGCACCATGACAGAGCCTGATGAAGATATGCTGGAGCTGGCTATGAAATACGAGGTACCTATTCTGGTCACAGAACAGACAACCTCCACATTTATGGCAGAGATCATCCGGTGGCTGAATGTGCAGCTTGCACCGTGTATCTCGATCCATGGCGTTTTGGTGGACGTATACGGTGAAGGCGTGCTGATCATGGGTGAGAGCGGCATTGGAAAAAGTGAGGCAGCTCTGGAGCTTATCAAGCGGGGACATCGTCTTGTCAGCGATGACGTGGTAGAGATCCGCCGAGTCAGCGATGTGACGCTGGTTGGTTCAGCACCGGATATCACCCGTCATTTTATCGAACTGCGGGGCATCGGCATCATTGATGTGAAGACCCTGTTCGGTGTGGAGAGTGTGAAAAATACCCAGTCTATTGATCTTGTCATCAAACTGGAAGAATGGAACAAAGACAGGGAATATGACCGTCTGGGTATGGAGGAAGAATATACGGAGTTTTTGGGCAACCGTATCGTGTGTCATTCACTCCCCATCCGCCCGGGCAGAAATCTTGCGGTTATTGTGGAATCCGCTGCGGTTAACCACAGGCAGAAAAAGATGGGCTACAACGCGGCACAGGAACTGTACCGCCGTGTACAGGAGAATATGGCAAAGAAGAGAAGCGAGGAGGATGAAGACTGATGACTGCATGGTGTTTTGGAATAGACCTGGGAGGAACAAGCGTCAAATGTGCACTGTTTCAGACAGACGGCACAGTGGAGGAAAAGTGGGAGATCAAAACCCGCGTGGAGAATGAGGGAAAAGAAATCCTTCCTGATATTGCGAAAACGATCCTGGCCAAGATGGAAGAAAGAAAGATTGTAAAAGAAGAGGTGGCAGGTGTAGGAATCGGAATTCCCGGACCGGTGGATGAATACGGGGAGATCGCCTGTGCAGTCAACCTTCACTGGGGAAGAAAGAACATTGAAAAAGAGCTGGCAGAGTTGACCGGGCTTGTGGTAAAGGCTGGAAATGATGCCAATGTGGCAGCCCTCGGTGAGATGTGGAAAGGAGGCGGCCAGGGGTCTAAAAACCTGATCCTGGTCACGCTTGGAACCGGTGTGGGCGGTGGTATTATTGTCAATGAAAAAATGGTGACGGGCGCCCACGGGGCCGGCGGTGAAATCGGACATGCATCTGTGGAGATGGATGAAGAGGAAGCATGTAACTGTGGCAACAAGGGGTGTCTGGAGCAGTACGCCTCAGCCACAGGAATCGCCAGACTGGCAAGACGTGCCATGACATCCGGTGAGGAGGATTCCGTACTGCGGGGAATTCGGAATGTGACAGCAAAGGACGTGTTTGACGCCTACAAGGATGGGGACGCACTGGCAGCCAAAGTGGCAGATCAATTTGCGCGTTACCTGGGCAATGCCCTGGCAATCTTCTCCTGCGTTGCAGACCCTGATGTTATCGTGATCGGCGGCGGTGTCTCCAAGGCGGGACAAGTGCTGATCGACTGTGTGGAAAAATACTTCAGACAGTATGCATTTACAGCCTGCAAGGATACAAAAATAAAGCTGGCAACTCTGGGAAATGATGCCGGAATTTATGGGGCGGCAAAATTGATTTTGAGTAAATGATCAGGCATAACTTAAAAGGAGCATTTCCAATCGGTTCAGATTGGAAATGCTCTTTTTGTTGACTATTCAGTTTCTCCGCCGCCCTCAGGGGGAGCCGGGTCGGGCGTATCCGGTGTGTCGGGTGTATCCGGCGTGTCCGGAGTATCGGGATTGTCCGTTGGTGTATCGCCTCCGGGTGTTTCTGTGGGGGTATCACCGGGATTATCCGTTGGTGTATTGCCGTTACTATCCGGCGGCGTATTAGCCGGATTGTCTGTAGGTGTATCCGTAGGTGTGCCAGTTGGCTCGTTGTTTTCCTCAGCCGGAGGCGTGTATACTTTGTTGGAGTGGACATTACACCGTTTCTTAGGTATCTCATCCGTTTCAAAATACTCTGTGATGGTTGGGCAGTTATAGTTTGGAAGCAGGCCCGTCTCGGTGCAGACTGTGGTTTTTGACACAGTTGCCGGCATCTTGAAATCGGTATCTGTCTTGCCTTCGTGGAGCCTCTGCATAATTTTACGCCATAAATCCTGATGATAGGTTCGGTAATCACCGGATGGCAGTTTTGTGTTATCATCATATCCTGACCACACCGTACAGGTGTAATAAGGGGTATATCCTGCAAACCAAAGGTCATTGTAGCCCTCTGTGGTACCTGTCTTACCGGCTACATGCATGTTGTCAAGCTGAAGTCTGGTACCTGTACCGTGGTCCACAACGTCTTCCATAGCACTGGTGAGCAGATAAGCTGTGCTGGGTTTGATGACCTTTGTCTTTTCGGGTGTATTATCAAGGAACACATTGCCATCCTCATCTAAAATCTTGGTATAGAACATTGGTTTGATATATGTTCCGTTGTTGGCAATCGCCGCATATGAGGCAGTCAGTTCCAGGTTGCTCACGCCTCTTGTGATACCGCCAAGTGCGGTAGGCTGTCCGATATCGGAGTAGACCTTTCCGTCCACCGTCAGAGTATCAACAATAGAGGTAAAACCGAATTTCAGAAGATAATCGTATGCAAGCTGAGGTGTTACATCGGTAATACATTTTACGGCAACTACATTGACAGAATTTACGATAGCTTCCCGGATGGTGGTAGGACCCCCATAGCTGCCGGTCAGCCAGTTCTTTACAGGTTTTCCGTTAGCGTATTCGTAAGGTTCATCATCATAAACGGTTGCCAGTGTCTTGTCACACTCATTCAGCGCCGGTGCATAGGTGGATACAATTTTGAAAGTAGAACCGGGCTGCCTTACTGTTCTGGTCGCTCTGTTCAGGGACAGACTGGTGGCTTTCTCGCCTCGTCCTCCCACAATTGCTTTTACATATCCTGTGTGCTGATCCATGATACACAAAGAGGACTGGGGCTGCGGTGTAAAATATGCCTGTTCCGCGATAACGGTACTTCCGTCCTCCGTCTTTGCTGCTTTGAAAGCATCAATATAGGATTGTGCCTGTTCCTGGCTGTCAAAAAGAAGAGAGAAGTTGGGATCCTCATTCTCTTTGAAATAAGTGGTCATCATTTCCTTGCTGAAGTTTTCTTCTGTCCCGTCCGGATGCGCGATGGTCAGCGCATAATCAAGTCCCACCTGGGTACCGGCAGGGAAGTTTTCTGGATTGCCGTATTCCTCATCGCATATCTGCTGGACCTGAGGATCCTGTGTGGTGTAGATGCGCAGACCACCGCTGTAAAGAGCATTGTAGGCCTGCTGTTCGGTATAACCCTTCTGGGTCATCAGATCATCAATCACCTGTCTTGTCAGCTCATCAATGAAGTAGGAATAAGTATCGTCCTCCTCGGAGGATTCCGCTTCCACTGCCTGGATACGGTCATAAACATTGTCTGCCAGACATTCGTCATATTGTTCCTTTGTAATATAACCCTGGTCCAGCATATGCTCCAGGACATCCTGGCGTCTTTTCGCATTCTCTTCCGGGTTCACAGCCGGGTTAAAACGCGTGGGGTTCTGGCTGATACCGGCGATAACGGTTGATTCCGAGAGCGTCAGCTCGCTGACGTCCTTATTGAAATAGCCGTGCGCGGCGGCCTGAACACCATAATTACCATTGCCCAGGTTGATGGTATTCAGATAACTTTCCAGAATCTGGTCCTTGTCCTTCAGCTGCTTTTCCAGCTGGATAGCCAGGTACTGTTCCTGGAATTTACGTTTGAAACGTTCTACTACAGACTCATTGGTCCAGTCTTTGAATACATTATTTTTCAGAAGCTGCTGGGTAATGGTACTGGCGCCTTCTGAAAATTTAAAACCACTGGTGATGCCTTTTACCCCTGCACGGACAATACCGCGCAAATCAATACCGTTGTGTTCATAAAAACGTTCATCCTCAATGGCGACTACTGCATGCTGCAGATCAAGAGGAATTTTATCAATAGTGACCGGCATACGGTTTGAGTTAGGTGCTGTCAGTTTCTGAAGCTGATTGCCGTCAGAATCATAGACAAAGGTTGCTGAGCCAATTGGCATTATATTTACGTCTTCAATATCCGGCGCATTATCCAGCAGACCCTTGAAGGCACCAAAACCTACGCAGCCGCCGATTACCATTATGGCAATCAGGGAAATGAAAATGATGCGTATAAAAGAAACGTGTGCCTTCTTCCCCATCATAGTAGAGCGGGAGGAAAGCGAATTGCGCTTCTTATCAGTCGCACGTTTTCCAAAATTCATGTAGTTTGCCTCCTTTTCCTGATTATATACCATACCCATACCATCTATACAGAAGACCAGCTTGTCCGCACCTGGTTTTGCCTGTTTTCCGGTAAAGATAAGAGGGCAATATAAGCAGTATACGTCCCTATTATAGCAAAATGGCATAGCGAAATAAAGTAGAACTTATAAATTTAATGGAATTTAAGAGAAAAGTTATAACTTCAAACAACCATTGTTATCTGGTACTACACGCATATTATAATTTATGATATGATAGTTTCAGATGCATATGGCATTAATTCAAATTTATATTTTACAGAGAAAAGCAGTAAAAGGAGGATTCCCATGCTGGAACAATACAAAACAATCTACCAGGGCGGCGAAGGTGAGATCACAGAAAAGAAATCACGTTTCATTGCTGCAGTAAGGCTGGTAAAGTCTGAAGAGGAAGCCCTCAGCTTCATAGAAGAGGTTCGGAAAAAACACTGGAATGCTGCCCACAACTGTTATGCTTACGTCATAGGCCAGCGAAAAGAGACCATGCGCTGCAGTGATGACGGAGAACCGTCAGGCACAGCGGGTAAACCCATGTTGGATGTACTATTAGGTGAGGAACTTTACAATACAGCCGTGGTAGTCACCAGATATTTCGGCGGTACGCTCTTAGGGACCGGCGGTCTTGTCCGTGCCTACTCAAAAGCTGTCCAGGAGGGCCTTGCCTGCAGCCGGGTGATCACAAAACACCACGGTATTCTACTGGAGATCGGAACCGACTACAACGGTGTGGGAAAACTTCAATATCTTTTCGGCCAGCGCGGCATCCCCATCATGGATTCTCAATACACCGAGAACGTAAAACTCCAGGTTCTCGTCCAAAAGTCCGAAGAAAATCCCATAAAAAAAGCCGTGACAGAAGCGACCAACGGCCGTGCCTCCATCACAGACTTAAAAGAACTCTACTACGCAGCCCTGGACGGTGAATACCTGACTTTCCATGACTGACCGGCCATGCCCGCTTCCCGCCTCCGCTTTGCAGACTGACAAAATTTACAGCACTGACAGTCTTGTTCCGGCTGGATCGAGCAATAGCATTTGCAGAAAAAATACCCTGTCCGCACAAAACCTAATACAGCGCGGTATTACTCTGGCTGTAATTAGTACTTACTATTCACGCCAGATAATACAACACTCCAGTCTGTGCCGACAGGGTCTCATACGTTAAAATTTCTCGGGTTCAGCGTACTCCACACCGAAAGTTTCCACAGTCATACTCTGGATCGTCTGTGGCTCCATAGGACGATCACTATAATCTGTCTGAACATCAGCGATGGCATTCACCACATCCATGCCTTCCGTCACTTTCCCAAAAGCAGCATACTGCCCGTCCAAATGCGGTGCATTCTCATGCATAATAAAAAACTGGCTTCCGGCAGAATTAGGATCCATAGCACGTGCCATAGACAAAACTCCGGCATCATGCTTCAGGTTATTCTCAACCCCATTTCCACTAAATTCACCTTTAATAGAGTATCCCGGACCACCCATTCCGGTTCCCTGAGGGCAGCCGCCCTGAATCATAAAACCACGGATCACCCGATGAAACACCAGTCCATCATAAAATCCATTTTTCACCAAACTAATAAAATTATTCACAGTATTCGGCGCAACATCCGGATACAATTCCGCCTTAATAACGCCCCCATCTGCCATAGTGATCGTAACAATAGGATTAGCCATATCAAAAATCTCCTTTTAAACATTTTCCTCTATTATAATCTCTAAAAATAAAAGGTGCAAGAAATTTCTTTTTTATACTTGTAGCATAAAAGATAATTTTATATTATAATTTATGATATCTTTAAAAAAAACCATACATTGTTCCGCTTAATATATGCAGCATACAATACTTCTGCACGAAACAGGCACTTATTATTTCCATTAAACTTTAACATGCCATTGTACCGCCGGGTTACCCGTCCCCATCCCAATACCAACCAAAAAGGAGCTGTCCCACATGCTGACAATAGAAACCAACACCCCTCAAGAAACCTTCGCCCTAGGCCAATACCTGGCCAAAAAAGCCACTCCGGGCCAAATCTACACCCTAAACGGTGACCTGGGCACCGGCAAAACCGTCTTCACCCAAGGCGTAGCCAAGGGTCTGGGTATAGACGAGCCTGTCAACAGCCCAACCTTCACCATAGTCCAGATTTACGAAAGCGGCCGTCTGCCCTTCTACCATTTTGACGTTTACCGCATCGGTGACATAGAAGAGATGGAAGAAATCGGATACGATGATTACTTCTTTGGCGAAGGCGTCTGTCTCATAGAGTGGGCAGAGCTAATCGAGGAACTTCTCCCACCGGATATCATAAAAATAACAATAGAAAAAGACCCCTCCAAAGGCTTTGATTACAGAAATATAACCATAGAAGGTCTTAATAAATAAGGAGATGACAAAAAATGAAAATCTTAGCACTTGACAGTTCCGGGCTGGTAGCATCCGTTGCCGTAGTGGAAGACGATATACTGGTGGCTGAATACACCATGAACTACAAGAAAACTCATTCCCAGACCCTGCTTCCCATGCTGGACGAGGTGAAAAAAGCCATATCCCTGGACTTAAATTCCATTGATGCTATAGCAATAGCTGCCGGTCCCGGCTCCTTCACCGGACTCAGAATAGGCTCCGCAACCGCCAAAGGCCTGGGCCTTGCCCTGAATAAACCTCTGATAGGTATTCCCACTGTAGATGCCCTTGCCTATAACCTATACGACACAGCCCCGGACACGCTGATCTGCCCCATCATGGACGCCAGAAGAAAACAGGTCTACACAGGCCTATACTATTTTGAAAACCATACCTTGAAAATAGTAAGACCACAGGACGCCCTCCCTATGACCGACCTGATAGAGGAACTGAACCGGAGAGAAAAATCGGTTATTTTCCTGGGTGACGGCGTCCCTGTTTACCGGGAGCTCATAGAGGAGACATGCCGTGTCCCCTATTCCTTTGCCCCTGCTCATGTGAACAAACAAAGAGCAGCCGCTGTTGCTGCCCTTGCCAAGATTTACTATAAGGAAGGAAAAATGGAAGACGCCGCAGAGCATCAGCCGGATTACCTGAGAGTATCACAGGCTGAGAGAGAACGCGCGGAACGCCTTGCTAAAGAAAAAAATGCTGATAATTAGAGATATGCGCCCTGAAGACACCACAGCAGCGGCGCAGATTGAAGCGGAAAATTTTTCACGACCCTGGCAGGCATCCGGTTTTCTGGATGCCGTGCACTCGGCCCATGCAATTTATTTTGTTGCGGAGCTTGACGGCGTTATCATAGGATACGCAGGTATGTGGACAGCCCTGGACGAAGGTGAAATAACCAATGTCTCCGTAAAATCCTCCTGCTGGGGAAAACATATAGGGCGTCAGCTTGTGGAGGCACTTGTGGAGGCAGGCAAAAAAGCAGGGGTCTCCTCCTTCTTTCTGGAAGTGCGCCAAAGCAACAAAAGGGCAATCGCTCTGTACCGTTCCTGCGGTTTTGAAGAGGCAGGACTAAGAAAAAACTTCTACGAGTCTCCCACAGAACACGCCGTCGTAATGTGCAAAAGATAGCAGAGCTGCTATCTTTTTCTATATCTGCAACTGTTTCCCACTGGGTTTCTGCACATATTTTTTGTATAATGACAGAGAAGAGACAGATATGGTTTGGCGTACAAGCTCAAAGCAGGAGGATAAATTTATGCGAAAATACGAAAAAAAGGAAACAGACATGCTCACAGAGTTATACTGCAACCGCTGCGGAAAGAAACTGCATGTGGAAAACGGTATCGCTATGGAAGGGGTTCTTCCTGTAGACATAACCTGGGGATATTTTTCCAAAAAAGACACGCAGCGCCACCAGTTTGACCTGTGTGAGGACTGTTACGATGAGATTATCCGGGGATTTGCCATACCCGTTGATAAGAAAAATGAAAAGGAATTGTTGTAGTGGAAAAAAATGTGTGCTAAGATAGAAACGCAGTCATCGCCAAAGGCGATTCTGCATGAATTTTCAAACAGACTCCAGGTACTGTGCAGGTAGTGAACAGTTGCCGAAGTCAATATGGAAGAGAAATGAGGATATGACAGATGCTGGATGTTTGTCTATTGGGTACAGGAGGTATGATGCCGCTCCCAAGGCGGAAACTCACCTCACTTATGACCCGCTATAACGGTAGTAATTTTATGATAGACTGCGGCGAAGGCACACAAGTGGCAGTAAAAGAAAAAGGATGGAGTTTCAAGCCAATTGATGTGATCTGTTTTACACATTATCATGCAGACCATATCAGCGGGCTTCCGGGACTCCTTTTAACCATGGGGAATGCAGAGCGCACAGAAACGCTGACACTGATCGGTCCTAAGGGGCTGGTTCGTGTAGTTCAGGCTCTTCGTGTCATTGCTCCGGAGCTTCCCTTTGATATACAATGTATAGAGCTGACACAGCCGGAGGAGCAGATAGAACTCTGCGGATATCATATTACGGCATTCCGTGTAAACCATAATGTGACCTGCTATGGTTACTCGATAGAAATCAAGAGAGGCGGCAAATTTGACGCTTCCCGTGCAAAAGAACAGGGAATTCCCCTGCAATACTGGAATCCTCTTCAGAAAGGCCAGACTATTGAGGCGGACGGCAAAATATATACACCGGATATGGTCCTGGGACCTGTCAGAAAAGGGATCAAACTAACGTATACCACAGATACCCGTCCTGTAAAATCCATTGCAGAACATGCAAAAGACTCTGATCTGTTTATCTGTGAGGGCATGTACGGAGAGCAGGACAAAGAGGAAAAGGCTAAAGCGCACAAACATATGACTTTCAGGGAGGCCGCACTTCTGGCAAAAGAAGCGCAGGTAAAAGAACTATGGCTCACACATTACAGCCCGTCCCTTGTGCGTCCGGAGGAAGCGCTTCCAGAGGCGTCGAAAGTATTTCCGAATACCATTGCAGCCAGGGACAGACAGTCCGTGGAACTGCAGTTTGAGGAAGAATAAGTGTGATCGTTCAGGTGTCTGAACGATTCCGAATAAGTTCGGTGAAAAAGGAGAATGTAAAATGGAGAAGACAAATGAGGATGTACTTGTCCTTGCAATTGAAAGCTCCTGTGACGAGACGGCCGCCTCTGTGGTAAAAAACGGCAGGACTATATTATCTAATATTATTTCGTCCCAGATAGAGCTTCACAAATTATACGGGGGCGTTGTTCCTGAGATCGCGTCCAGAAAACACATTGAAAAAATTAACCAGGTTATTGAGGAAGCCCTGAAAGAGGCGGATGTGACCCTGGATGACTTAGATGCGATTGGTGTCACTTACGGACCGGGGCTTGTGGGCGCTCTGCTTGTGGGTGTGGCTGAGGCAAAGGCTATCAGCTTTGCAAAAGATATCCCTCTTGTGGGAGTGCATCATATAGAAGGGCATATTTCAGCAAATTATATAGAGCATCCTGATCTGGAACCACCGTTTCTCTGCCTGGTAGTATCCGGAGGACATACTCATCTTGTGATCGTGAAGGATTACGGTGCGTTTGAAATCCTGGGCAGGACGAGAGATGATGCGGCTGGTGAAGCCTTTGATAAAGTGGCAAGGGCTATTGGCCTCGGCTATCCGGGAGGACCCAAAATAGACAGGCTTTCCAAAGAGGGAAATGCCTATGCTTTTGATTTTCCAAAGGCGAAAGTGGACGAAGCGCCATATGACTTTAGTTTCAGCGGCGTCAAATCAGCGTTATTGAACCATTTAAACAAATGTAAAATGCAGGGAGAAGATATTGTGGCGGCAGATGTTGCGGCCTCTTTTCAGCGTTGTGTTGTTGAGGTGCTTGTGGAACATGCCATTGCGGCGGCAAAGGATCATAAGATTGACAAGCTGGCAATCGCAGGAGGCGTGGGGTCAAACAGTGGTTTGCGCATAGCTATGG
>Ga0137302_10144_pt1:0-37500 | contig 53357 bp, 51 predicted proteins | sample Ramsor2O_GlcNAcB_FD_97184 | JGI IMG/M metagenome (GOLD analysis project Ga0137302, IMG submission 97184) | Mouse cecal microbial communities from Vienna, Austria - N-Acetylglucosamine amended with D2O_GlcNAcB | ecosystem: Host-associated > Mammals > Digestive system > Large intestine >... | reverse complement strand
AATAGCTCACTGGTCGAGAGGTCCTGCGCCGAAAATGTCCGGGGCTGAAACACGACACCGAAGCTGAGGAATGACATAGTCATTGGTAGAGGAGCATTGCATGCGGGATGAAGCAGTACCGTAAGGAGCTGTGGACTGCATGGAAGAGAGAATGCCGGAATGAGTAGCGAGAACAAGGTGGGAATCCTTGTGGCCGAATATCTAAGGTTTCCAGGGTAAAGCTGATCTGCCCTGGGTAAGTCGGGGCCTAAGGCGAGGTCGAAAGACGTAGCCGATGGACAACAGGTTGAGATTCCTGTACTGCGATATGACAGAACTGTGGGGACACGTGTGGAGAGCACAACCCGGGAATGGAATCCCGGGGCAAGCGAGGTAGGAGTCACATAGGAAAAACCGTGTGGCGATCCGAAGGCGTGACGCGGACCGAACTAAAGTAGGGAAGTGTGTGAGCCATGCGTCAAGAAAAGCCGCTATTGTTCATATCGTACCCGTACCGTAAACCGACACAGGTGGATGAGGAGAGAATCCTAAGGCCGACGGAAGAAGCATTGCCAAGGAACTCGGCAAAATGACCCCGTAACTTCGGGAGAAGGGGTGCCAGGGAGACCTGGCCGCAGAGAATAGGCTCAAGCAACTGTTTAGCAAAAACACAGGTCTATGCGAAACCGAAAGGTGAGGTATATGGGCTGACGCCTGCCCGGTGCTGGAAGGTTAAGAGGAGATGTCAGGAAACGAAGCATTGAATTTAAGCCCCAGTAAACGGCGGCCGTAACTATAACGGTCCTAAGGTAGCGAAATTCCTTGTCGGGTAAGTTCCGACCCGCACGAAAGGCGTAATGATTTGAGCGCTGTCTCGGCAATGCATCCGGTGAAATTGAAGTACCAGTGAAGATGCTGGTTACCTGCGCCAGGACGGAAAGACCCCATGGAGCTTTACTCCAGTTTGGTACTGGGGTCCGGTATTGCATGTACAGGATAGGTGGGAGGCTGAGAAGGCATGACGCCAGTTGTGCTGGAGCCAATGTTGGGATACCACCCTTGCAGTATTGGGCTTCTAACCAGCCGCCGTGACCCGGCGGTGGGACAATGCCAGGCGGGGAGTTTGACTGGGGCGGTCGCCTCCGAAAGAGTATCGGAGGCGCCCAAAGGTTCCCTCAGAATGGTTGGAAACCATTCGCAGAGTGCAAAGGCAGAAGGGAGCTTGACTGCGACACCGACGGGTGGAGCAGGTACGAAAGTAGGGCTTAGTGATCCGGTGGTATTAAGTGGGAATGCCATCGCTCAACGGATAAAAGCTACCCTGGGGATAACAGGCTTATCACTCCCAAGAGTTCACATCGACGGAGTGGTTTGGCACCTCGATGTCGGCTCATCGCATCCTGGGGCTGTAGTAGGTCCCAAGGGTTGGGCTGTTCGCCCATTAAAGCGGTACGCGAGCTGGGTTCAGAACGTCGTGAGACAGTTCGGTCCCTATCCGGCGTGGGCGTAGGATATTTGAGAGGAGCTGTCCTTAGTACGAGAGGACCGGGATGGACGGGCCGCTGGTGTATCTGTTGCACTGCCAAGTGCATAGCAGAGTAGCCAAGCCTGGAAGGGATAAACGCTGAAGGCATCTAAGCGTGAAGCCCCCCTCAAGATGAGATATCCCATTCATAAAGAAGTAAGACCCCTTGAAGACGACGAGGTGGATAGGGCAGAGGTGGAAGTGCAGCAATGTATGGAGCTGACTGCTACTAATCGGTCGAGGGCTTGACCTTAGCACGAAAGTGCGAACGGCGGGTAAGAAAAAAGGTTTTTGTGTTTTGTATATGCGGTTTTGAAGGTACGGTGTAACAGTGTATCTATTCCTCCTTAGCTCAGTCGGTAGAGCATGCGGCTGTTAACCGCAGTGTCGTTGGTTCGAGTCCAACAGGGGGAGCTTCAAACTCCGTAAACATGATTGTTTATGGAGTTTTTGTGTTGTACGGAATTTTTAAGACTAAGTGCAGTCTGTGTTTTGGGAGGGAACGTATGAAATATAATAATATCTGGCAGGTAACCTGTATGGGATTGAAAACCTTATAATGGCAACATAGAGGATCCTGAGTTTGTGCATGAATTCCTTCGCCGCATTGTTGACGATTATCACGTACCTATGTTTTGTGCTTTAAATGATGCGGTTCCGGGATTTGCAGAGATGGATTTTGTGGATGCGTTTGCATCTGTTCCAATGGTGAATGTTTCGATCGTAAATGAATTTATCCGTCTTATCTACAGCGTGAATTGGACAAACCACAGCCTTTTTCGGGACAGCTATGCTGGAGGGGAAAGAACGGGAATCCTTTGAGGATTTCATTATCTGGTCTAACGGACGTTTTCTGTGTATAGATCCAGAGGGCGTATTATGCAAGGGCTGTTGCCACCCAGCATCTCACAACGCTTCAAATTGGAATTTCTGCCACATATTTAGAGTTTGAGTCTATTGATAAGATAGCGGCGTTTGTTCGTGACTATTTTTAAGAGCAAAATCAGGCCCGACACCTGCCATATTCTTTTTTAATATATCACCCTGCACAGCACAGGAAAAGATACAGGCCGCTGTCCAGGCCGTTAAAATCTATGGCGCCCCTGGAGCAGATGAAAACACACCATACCTGCTTCCAAAGTTCCGGCCATTTGAGGACTTCCTGAAGCATAAATTGGAGAACAATCCGGAGGGATATACATTTGAGTAGATGATACAATCTGCATATTCTTATGCCGCAAATAAAAAGACCAGCTGGGGCGCTGGTCTTTTTGGAGAAGGTATTTCTTCTTATGGGGTGTAGCAAAAACTATATAATGTATTGGGGGTAATTTATTTATACTATATTTCGACAGATAAGTGTCAACAAAATTTCAAAAATATCCGGATAGAAATTGTGTAGTTTTAAAAACACGCAGGATTCATTGTAAGATTAGACCGGAAAACGGATATTATCCGCTGGTTCATTATGCAATCTGAAGGCTGAAGGTGTGACTCCGTACCGCTCTCTGAAAAGTTTTGTAAAGTAACTGGGACTTTGGAAACCGCATTGGTCCGCGATTTCTATAATACTGTGGCGGCTCTCAGTAAGGAGATGCACGGACATAGCAAGCCTGTACTGCTCAAAATATTGGGTGGGTGTCAGGCCCAGTACCTTTTTGAAATCCCTCTGGCATTCACGTTTGCATATACTGGCCTGCTCTGCCAGTTGTGTCACGCTGACGGGTTCCTGGTAATGGCTATGGAAGTAATCCAGCATTCGCTTTACACGCTCCATCAGAAAAGAGGCCCTGGTCTCCCTCTGCTCTAATTGGTCCTTGCTATGCCCAAGAAGGAGAGTAAAGACATTGGTAAGCAGGCTTCGTACGGTAAACTCATATAAATCCGGTTTGTTTTTACAGACCGTGATGGCGTCTTTTATGGAAAGAGATGCCTCTTTCTGCCAATCTGTATCTGTGTGGAAGACATAGCCTGCCATGGATGGGCAGCGCATGAGCGGAAGCATATATTTATCATAAAGTATACTGCCGACATCTCCGTAAATCAGGCGGGGATGGAATACAATGTCGCTTTCTTCATAGGGAATGCCCGACTCCTCAAAAAAGGCATGGGGAATGCCTGTATTGATAAAGAGAGCCTCTCCGGCGCAAAGAAGAAAACGTCTGCTCCCAACTGAACACTGCAGAGTTCCCCGGTTCAGATACACCAGCTCGATTTCTTCATGCCAGTGCCAGGGCACATCACCCTGGTTCGGTCCGCTGTAATACCAGGCACATGGGAAGGCCAGGGTTCCATGATTGAGTAGTTCCCTGCCTTTTTCATCAACACGTATGGGAGTGCTAATCATTTTTCACCTCAGGATATTTTAGTCTGTCGCTTTTCTTATAGTATAATACGCAATCTTTATGGAAGCAATCCGCAATTTGAAGTATAATATGCCAAGATACTGATTTATTGCGGTTCACAGTCACCGTTTGGGAAAGCGTTGGTGAACTGTAACCTGAATTTGAGACATAAGAGGGGTTTATATCGTATGACATCATTGTTATTGATTATTATCTATCTGGCTTTTATCAGTCTGGGACTTCCGGATTCCCTTCTCGGATCGGCTTGGCCCAGTATGTATCAGGAATTGGGAGCATCTGTCTCCTGGGCTGGTATTATCACTATGATCATCGCTGCAGGGACAATCGTTTCCAGTTTAGCAAGTGATCATCTCACCCGGAAACTGGGGGCCGGCAAGGTTACTGCCATCAGTGTGGGAATGACGGCTGTGGCATTGTTTGGCTTTTCCATCAGTAATTCTTTTTGGCTTTTATGCCTTTGGGCAGTGCCCTACGGGTTGGGAGCGGGAAGTGTTGATGCGGCACTCAATAATTTTGTGGCTCTGCATTATCCCGCCAGGCATATGAGCTGGCTGCATTGTATGTGGGGATTGGGAGCCAGCATCGGACCTGTAGTAATGGGATGGGCTGTGGCAGGAGGATTAAAATGGAATGGCGGGTATCAGACCATTTCTATTATGCAGGTGGTTTTGACTGCAGTCCTCATTTTTTCACTTCCACTCTGGAGGAAGATGCAGAAATCCCACGCAGCAAAAACAGGGGATGATTCGGAAGTATCTGAAAAGAATCCGGGCCGTCACTACACACTGACTCAGCTTGTGAAGCTGAGAGGCGTTAAGGAAGTGCTGATTTGCTTTTTCTGTTACTGCGCTCTGGAAAGCACGGCAGGTATTTGGGCAGCCAGCTACTGTACCTTATATCACGGAATCAGCCCGGAGCGGGCAGCGCGCTGGGCGAGCCTTTTCTATATGGGAATCACAGCGGGCCGGTTTGTGTGTGGGTTTATCACTATGAAAGTGAATGACCGAAATATGATACGTTTGGGACAGGTGGTAACTGCCGTGGGCATTGTCTGCATTCTTCTTCCTATTGGAGGAAATGTGCTCTTTGCCGGATTGATTTTGGTTGGCTGCGGATGTGCACCCATTTATCCCTCCATCATCCACGAGACGCCGATTAATTTTGGGGCAGATTTAAGCCAGTCGGTCATTGGGGTACAGATGGCGGCTGCCTATGTGGGAACCTGCCTGGTTCCGCCTCTTTTCGGGCTTATTGCACAGTATATAAATATTGGTCTCTATCCGGTTTTTATGGCAGTTATACTGGTCTTAATGGTAATTATGTCAGAAAAGCTTCATATTGCTGTGCTGCATAATGACATAGAGTTTCGTACTGCGGAGGAGAACTAGTCTGTGCAGGCACTGTTTTTTGAATCCTTGTATATAAAAAACATATCGGTTATACTTCTAAAAAGAGGTATAGCCGTTTTTTGTATAAGGCGATATGCGGCTGGACTATACTGTGGGGGCAGAGTGTGTCTGCCTGAACGGGAAAGGGGGATATTAGGATGATATGTCAGAACCGGGAGTGCTGCCAGGCTTGAACGGCAGGTTGATTTTATGTGGCATCCAGCGGAGCCGCAGTTACACAACCGGAGGCAGTAGTCAATGCCATTGTTAAAATCTATGCATTTGCGTCTGTTGTGGTGTGGATCCTGGTCGTTCTGGTAATTCTGTTTTACGGTTTGGATAAAAAGTACCCTGCTATTATAATGGAATTGTGTGAACGGGAAGCTCGGGGAGAAATGTAAAAGAGAGGAAGGACAAGGGTCTGGCCAGCAGCCGGGCTCTTTTGGTATAAGGAAAAAGACCAGCAGGGGAGCTGGTCTTTTTGGAGAAGGTATTTCTTCTTATGGGGTGTAGCAAAAACTATATAATGTATTGGGGGTAATTTATTTATACCTTATTTCAAGGAAAAAGTGTGAACAAATATTAAAGAGATTTATTGCTGAAATTGTGGAATTTTAAATGTGAGGAGAATTTGTTGTAGAAAAAGACTGGAAAAAAGTGGAAGATTGGAGTTTCATTATGCAAAATGGGAGGATAAGGGAAAAGATACTGGCTCCAGGAAAATGGGAGGGAGGAGGGAAGAGATGCCTGAAAGCTTGTATATAATTTGAAAATCGGTTATACTTCAAGCAGATGGATCTTGATAGTTCTTAGAGTGAAGAAGAACAGTTGTTGAAGGAGATATTATGGTAAGAGCAGTGGTGAGAGACACTTTTTTTCTCAGTCAAAAATCGGAACCTGCCGGGAGGGATGACGATGAGGTGGTAAAGGATTTACTTGACACCCTTCAGGCTAACCGGGAGCGGTGTGTAGGGATGGCAGCTAATATGATCGGCGTTAAGAAACGTATTATTGTGGTCAGTACGGGCAGGGTGGACATGGCTATGCTGAATCCGGTGATCCTTAGGAGATCCATGCCTTATGAGACAGAAGAGGGATGTCTTTCCCTGGAGGGAAGCAGAAAGACCACCCGTTTTGAAACCATAGAAGTAGAATACAGGGACCGGAGCTATAAGCGATGCAGACAACGGTTTAAAGGATGGACCGCGCAGATCATACAGCATGAAATTGACCATTGTAATGGGATTGTAATATGAGATAAAAGGGAACGATGCAGCAGCCAGGCGAAAATTTGCATGCACACAAGAAGGAGGGTATTATGGATCGGGATTTGAGGCCAGGGGATATTGTAAGGAATTTTAAGAGAGAAACCGTGCATCCGGACAGTGACTTATATTTGTATCAGATTATTGCATTCGCAACGCATTCTGAGACAAATGAAAAACTGGTGATCTATCAGGCGCTATACCGTCCGTTTGGAGTATGGGCCAGGCCGTATGATATGTTTATGAGTGAGGTGGACAGAGAAAAATACCCGGAAATCAGTCAGAGATACAGGTTTGAGAAAATCGAAAATTAAATATAACAGCCTAAACTGCCGCCTGGTAAAAAAGACCAAACGGCAGTTTTCTATTGTCGCTTTTTCAGCTTGGTATTTTCAGTGGTGTATTATGGAATTTTTGCTTGAATTTCTGGACAAACATCTGGTAGTTGGCAAAACCGTTTTTTCCGTAATATAAAATACGGAATAATCTGTTGTAAGCAGGTCTGTATAAGCGTGTTCCAGGCGTATGCTGGTAAGAAGGAATAGCCTATAGCATAATGGCCGCCCTTTTGTTACAATATGAGTTAAAGTGTATGGAGGCAGAAAGCGAGGCAGCGTTTTATGAAATATATTGCAATTATAGAAGATGATATTCCCATCGGTGATATGGTAGAAGCTATTTTGAAAAAGGAGGGATACAGGGTGCTGCGTGCGTATTCAGGGACGGAGGCACTGCTGCTTTTGTCCCAGAGGCATCCGGATCTGATCCTGCTGGATTTAATGCTCCCCGGACTGAGCGGGGAGGAAATCCTTCCAAAGCTTTCCGGGATTCCCGTTATTGTAGTCAGCGCGAAGGCTGGGTTAGACGACAAGGTGAATCTTCTGCTGGAAGGCGCTTCGGACTATATCACAAAACCTTTTGAAACAAAAGAATTGTTAGCCAGGATAACGGTGCAGCTCAGAAAGGCGTCCATTCCCTTTGATCATACTGAATTGATGTTTGAGGATCTGTGTCTTAATACGGAAACATATCAGGTTATGGCAGACGGTATGGCTGTCCGCCTGACCAAAACGGAGTTTGCTGTTTTAAAACTGCTGATGCAGAACCCTTTCCAGGTCATTACAAAGACACGGATATTGGATTTGATCAGTGAAGATACACCGGACTGTATGGAAAGTTCCCTGAAAGTACATGTGAGCAATCTGCGGAGAAAACTCAGGGAGATAACAGGAAAAGATTATATTAAGGCAGTATGGGGAATTGGATTTAAAATGCGTGAACAATAACCTGACAGTATCTTTACGGTTTCTTAACTGTTTCCTTAACCGCTTTCTTAACCATGTCGTGCTATTATGGCTGTATCAAATAAAGGAGGCGCTGATATGGATTACGTTTTGAGTACAGAGAATCTTTCAAAACAATATAAGAATTTTAAAGCTTTAAACAGACTTTCCATGCATGTGGAAAAAGGAGCAATTTATGGATTTATAGGAAGGAACGGGGCCGGTGTCCGTGTTATAATAAGACCAAGTTAGCAAGGAACCCAATAAAATCAAGGGTTTGCGGCTACTTTGGTCTTAATTTATTATACCACAATCGAACTGCTTTTTCATTAGATATCCAGTGTCGTTTTCCAAAGAGTGGGATATTTTTTAGGATCGGGGTCGCAGACGGGTGGTTTGGGACCTGCTTATACTTAGTCCTATTCCAAAATATCCTATTCTTTTACTTCGTCCGAAGTAAGACTCTCTTTCGAGAGAACAGCGCTGATAAAATAAATGAGGACTAAGTGAAGCGACTTTGTTAGCTGACCTTAGTCCTCTTATGCGTTTTAGGAGGAAAAGGGTATGCAGATAGTATTTATTGGTATTTGTTTCTTTGTTGGTTTATCAGCGGCTGTATGTATTGCCTCGGCTGTAATATCAAAGAGATCTGACGAAAGATTACGCTCCATCTGTGTCTCTCTTGAAGAGAAAGGCAGGTGAAGAGAATGCGGGAATATACAACAGGAAATCCGATTGTAGATGCAAGCGCAGAAATCAGTATTACCGGCAATATTACACCGCAGGCATGGTATAAAACGATTGTAAAGGAAACAGGCAAACCGCATTTGACAGCTATTGTCATACTCTCGGATATTGTTTACTGGTATCGTCCAACTGAATTGAGGGACGAAAGTACCGGGCAGATTACAGCCATTCGTAAAAAATTCAAGGCGGACCTTCTCCAACGGAGTTATCAGCAAATAGCAGAGCAGTTTGGTCTAAGCAAAAAAGAAGCTACAAATGCAATCATTTTTTTAGAGAAAATTGGTGTGATAAAGAGAGTATTTAGGACAATCAACTTGAATGGACTTGTTGTAAATAATGTACTGTATATTGAGTTGATCGTAGAAAGACTGAAAGAATTAACATATCCGCGCTGTTATGCGCCCCCTATCCCATCAATGGGAGACAGGGGGGAAGATATTGCGGAGGAAATGATTGCAGAACAGTGCTTTACAGTGAATAATAGCGAGATGGCAGCCTTTGGAGAGGGGGGGGCCCCAAAAAAAGGGAGAGGGTGTCCCCCAAAAAAGAGATACCTGTCACGCCGCATAATAACAGATATCACTTTTCAGAATGTACAGCACTGTCTGGCAATAGGCAGACAAATACAGATATTACCACAGATATTTCAACTATAGATTATACCAATCCAGTCCAATCTTATCAGAATACGTTGCAGGCATTTAGGGAAAAGATTGGATATGATGCGATATGTATTGATCGTCCTTATGATGTGGACCGTCTGGATAAACTCGTGGGAGTTGCGGTAGACGTACTGACTTCAACAAAGGATACGATTCGCATTAACCAGGAAGAAAAGCCTACAGCCATTGTTAAATCAGTATTCTGGAAATTAGATATGTTTAGAATACAGTTTATTTTAAACAGTCTGTCAGAGACGAAAACAAAAATCAGGAATATGCGGGCAGTATTGCTAACCGCCTTATATAATGCTACATACACATTAAGCAATTCCGTTATGAATCAAGTGGTGATGAATGGTGATTCTCCCCTGAACATGTATTAGCAAAGGGGGTGATGAACAGTAACTAGGGTTAGACAATTACGCATAGCGAAGGATTTGACGCAGTGGGAATTAGCGGACAAGCTGGGGATCAGCCTCCGTACATATCAGAGAATTGAATACGGGCAGCAAAAACCTTCCTACAAAGTCATTTTAATCTTGCAAAAGATATTTAACGAGAATATTGAATCTATCCTGCAGGAACTATAACTGCCAAATAAGAAGTGGAGGAAATGTATGTTTGACATTAACAAATTGGAGGTAATGGATATAATATTTGCCGATGAAGCACATGAACGCTTCTTTCGTGAAAAGGTGCGAGAACTTCCAAATTCACGCAAAGACAGTGAAGAAATTGCTATGGTATATACCCTTGGTATCTGTGACAAGACAAGAGCTGCTTTTTCAAAAATTGTGGATCAGAAAACTTTACAGGTGAATCCTTTGGTTTTATTTGCCGGGTGGCAGACCTCCGCTTCTGTGAAGGTGACACGGCTGGCGATAAACCTCTATACAGGATTTTCACAGGAAGTAAAACGGGACGATTCGGAAGAAGGGTATTGTATAGGGGAAGTCAGTTCGGATTATGCGGTTGGAGAAATCTTTGACTGCCCATATGCAAAATATTTATTGGAAGCCGTTAAACTGCGTTATGGCATATAGAAGAGGTAGAAACGATGAAAATGTATAAAATTGACCAAATCATTGAGTTATTGCAGTTAGGAAAAGAATCAAAAAATGGTTATGTAGGATTTGAGAATAACGAAAGGGAAATCTTGTTATTATATTAAAGGAACATGTGCCAGATTGGGAAGATGAAGAAGGCTTCGGAGAAGCGGTCGAAGAAATCGAACTTTTGGAACATGCTGGAGAATATTAAACATAAGGAGGAAACTGTCATAATGGATAGAGAAATACTTGGAATCGACCATGGTAACAGACAGATGAAAACAGCAAATACAGCATTTTTGTCTACGGTGACACAGAATAAGGTGAAACCCAGTAATCTAAATCAGACTTTAGAATTTAAGGGAAAGTATTACTCAATCGGCGGCAGTAGGGAAGACGTTGATACAAAAATTGATAAAACAGTAGACGATGATTACTATATCCTCACATTGGCGTCACTTGCTTCTGAATTGAAAGCCAGAGGCATTCCAATGGGAGTAATAGCGTGGAGGTAACACACACATCTTTATATGTGTATAACCTTTCCTATGAGGATTATATTGAACTTGGAAAACTGACGCCTAGTCAGGAGGACTTGCTGCGGGAAGTTATGAGTGATGACTTTTTACACAATATGCCGGCAAGTGGTATTGGCGAACAGGTAGCACTGTTAGCGCTTGAGAAAGTCGGGTGCCAGTACAGTCAGGACCTTCGATATGAGGAGGGATATTATGACTGTAGTTCTCTCGTTCAAAGGTGTTATGCACAGTTTGGTGTAAATCTTCCTTCTGTTGATTCAACACAAGGACAGTATATTGTAGACAACGTGTTGCAGGTTGGTGAAAACGAGCTAAGACCCGGAGATTTGATTTTCCATTCCCGTGAGGGCAATGCCGGTGAATTTATGTCGATTGGGCATGTTGCAATATATGTGGGTAATGGTATGCAGGTGGATGCACGCGGTACAGCATATGGCGTGGTATACCGTCCACTGGTTCCTTCGAATATTGGATTATATGGAAGGCCATGCCGATAGTAGCAGTTTATCGTGTAGAACAGGCGCAAAATGAGGACATGTTGGAAGGCGGCTGACAAGGCCGCCCTTTTTGAAGGGAGGATGCCAATGGCTGACAACACAAAGGACAATTATTATTATATTGAAAAAGTAAGAATGGGAGAGGAATTTTATGTAGTGCTTTACAAAGCCCTGATGGGGATTTGGGAGGCCAGTGAGACATTTACGAACAGCCTTCAGGACGATCTTATTAACAGAAAACTGGAATTGGGAATAGAAAAGAATGGCAAAAAAATTCCATTTTTCAAATGTGATGGCGGTAAATTTTATATACCTGAGATAAAGGACAAGAAAAAACTTGGGGGTGTGAATAAATTATTATCAGAATTCCAAAAAAGATTTGGAGTTAGAGAAGGAGAGAATCATGGGAATCATACAGAAGATGCGAAAGGCATACTAGATTATGATATCCGCATTACAGAAACACTCAGCAAAATAGTAACTGTCCAGGCGGAGAACATGGAATCGGCTTTATCAGATGCACGTGACAATTATTTGAGTGCAAAAAAAGAATATGTTTTAGATTTCCTAGACCTGCAGGACGTGACCTACTCTATGGCGGGTATTCATATGGAAAAACAGAGAAATATAGGAGGAAGATGAAGAAATCATTAAAAGAAGAACTGGAAGAATCTTTCCAGCGCTGGGATAATGAACTTTACAATGGGGGCAGCGATCCATATTATTCAGACGGACAGAATATGAATCTTCTAAGGAATCATATTATTGCATATAAAACGCAGATGAAGGAAACCGGGGAGCTGCCACAAATATATCACCGGAAAACACCAGAAGAATTGCCGGATTCTTTCATGGCACAGGCAGAGAAAATTTATCAGACGGCCATTGATATCTTCCGTCAGTGCAGAGATGATATGGACTATCAATTTTTATGCGGCTTGGAACTGAATCCTAAAATGGATAAGATGGCCGAGGTCATAAATGCATTAAGGAATGTAAGAGAACTAGAGGGCGCAATCAAGAGGCAGGATTTTGTTGTTATGAGGAGATATTACGAGAAGCCTGATTTTAAAAGGTACAAACTGATTGTGGAAAGAAACCCACAAAAAATAGAACCTAAAATGGAGCAGATGAGTTTATTTACTGGGGAAAGTAGGTGAATATATGGACCAGCATACCATGAAAGTATCAGATTTGTACGATATTGCAGTTTTTGATATTTCGCGTGATGTGGAGCAGTGGAAAAAATTCTTGGAATTTGCGGCAAGGGGGAATTTGTACCGTTTTGACTTCCTTAATACCTGTATCATTTACGAGCAATACCCAGAGGCGGAAATCCTTTTGGGATTCTCGGACTGGAAAAAGGCAAGACGCTATGTCCGGGGAGGTGAAATTGGAATCGCAACATTTCCGATTGAAATGTTGGGAGGGGCACAGTATGTTTATGACATTAAAAGCACTGGTGGGAGAACCATGCCCTGGATCTGGAAAATCAATGAGGATAATGCACCTGCATTTGCTGAAAAGTTGTTTCCAGAGGAGTATGAGGCAGAAAATAATTTTAGAATAGCAATAAAAAACTTTACTAGAACATACGTGCGTAATAAAATGAAAGAGGAAAACGACAGGATTCAAGAAATAGCAGTTCTTACCAGCAGCAGAGATGAAACATATGCCGATGAGGAATCACCGATTGAAAAATTCATCCGGCAGAGTGCCACATACCTGATTTTGCGGAGATGTGGGATTGATACTTTTGATATAGGTCTGTCTGCAATAACAGATTATCAGGAAGAGATTATATTATCAAAAATAGGTATCTTCATATCAGAAATTGCAGAGACAACACTGCGGAGATTTGCAGAAATTGCAAAAGAAATCCGGGAAGATGAAAGGAGAAATCAAAATGGTAGAACTGAGTTACAGGAAAAATTTATCATTTTTTTAGACTGAATGAAGGAATAAGAGAACGTGCCAGATATCTGCGCCAGATTTATGAAGCCGGGGATACTATTTCAACAGAAGCGGGACGTATATTAAAATATGAAACGAATGAGACGGGAATCCAATTATACTGGCATGAGCAAGAACAACATCGGAGCGGTTATCTTCCATTTGAAGTGGCGGCAGGAGAAATCATCCATTTGATTGACAGTGGCGAATACTATCAGCCAATAAGAACGGGGACGGAAATACCGCAACCATTGATTGAAACAGTTGAAAATTTTGTAGAGGTTGCAGATGGTAAGGTGATTTTTGACATGATATATGATGTCATGACCGTAAACCTTTTGCCACAGCAAGAAACAGAATTTGTCCGGAAAAGTTTTCTTGCGCTGCTTGGCCCCGATGTAGAATGGACGTTCTCATCAACTTTGGTTTTCCACGAACAGGAAGTGTCTTATTCTATGGAAGGGAAAGAGACACAGACCTATGCATGGAGCATAATCAGAGATATTTTGGCACGGTGCATAGAGCAGGATAATTATCCGGATTCCAAATCCGATTTACTACCAGTTGAGAAATTAATAGAATTCCCCTGGTTCCAAAGGTTGGCTTTCCAGTATCGAGAGTTATTGGAGCAGTCGGGAGAGGAACCAACAGTAGAAATACCATATCTGGAATCCGATATTGAGAAAGAGAATGCAAAAGGGAAAAAAGAGGAAGTACCGGAGAATGAAAAGAGTGATATTCTAAAGGCAGTATATTATGATGTAACAAGAGCTTTTTCATTGCATTCCATAGCTTTGATTCCTTCAAAGCCATTGATTCAGAGTTTTTTTGAGCAGGCAGGAGAAAAAGAAAAACAGGAATTTCTTTCAGGGATTTTGGAACTGCAGTCCAAAAGGGACTACGGAAGGTCTGCGTTAAATACAGAGCAGGGGGTAGTCCATTATACTTTTGAAAAAGGGACTGTTGATTTTCAGCTAATGCATGGTGAGAGAGAAGGACATGGGAGATTCACTATGCAGGAAGTAGTTCGTGCGATTCAAGAAGCGATTGATACTGATGAATATCTGGCACCTGGGGAATACGATGCGGCTGTAAATGAAGGCTTTTCCCTCTGTCCAGAAGAAAACTACCAATTATATAAGGAAATGAAAAACCGAAACCAAAGCATCAGCCAGGCTTCGGATTTTTTTTACCCTGATGAATGGGAGTTTCCCTCTGGTGATAAAACAAAGTACAAAAGCAACGTGGCAGCCATAAGGCTGCTAAAGGAACTGGAACAATCTTCACGGCCGGCGACACCAGAGGAACAGATTATCTTGGCCCGGTATGTGGGGTGGGGTGGTCTTGCCAATGCATTTAATCCCAAAAGCCCCAATTGGGTAAATGAATATCAAGAAATGCAGGAACTACTGACCGTAAGGCGCTTCAACAATTCGGATTCAAAGACGGTTCAATCCTGGAACCCAGTATGGGAATCGGCAATTTTTACAGCATGCTGCCAGAGAGTATGCGAAAGTCACAGCTTTATGGAGTTGAGCTGGACAATGTCAGCGGAAGGATTGCAAAACAGCTTCATCCCCATGCAGCCATTCAAGTGAAAGGTTTTGAAAAGACAAAATTTGAAAAAAATAGTTTTGATATCATTGTGGGAAATGTACCGTTTGGCGCTTACAAAATTTTTGATCCAGAATATCAAAAGTATGGTTTTAGAATCCATGATTATTTTATGGCAAAATCCCTGGATCTGATTCGTCCAGGAGGAATCATTGCAGTAGTGACGACAAAATTCACTATGGATAAGGCTAATTCCACAATTCGTAAGTATATTGCAGAACGTGCAGATTTTATTGGTGCTGTGCGTTTGCCTGGGATTGCGTTCAAAAAGGACGCAGGTGCGGAAGTTACATCTGATATCATATTCCTGCAGAAAAAAGGGCGGCTACTGAGTGCCAATACAACAGAAGAATGGATGAATATAACCTACACAGATGATGGCGTACCAGTCAATGAGTATTTTATCAATCACCCTGAAATGATGCTGGGAAAGATGGTCTTTGATAATCATACTTATGGATCAAATTCTAATTATACGGAACTGATTGTAGAAGATGAGGAACATTTTAATTTTGAGGAACAACTGAACCGTGCTATTTCTTATTTGTCGGCCACTTATCTTCCGGATGAAAAGAAAACAGAGGATATGCAAAGCAATATAGTGGAACTTCCTAATACCATACCGGCACTTTCGGAGGTGGCAAATAATACTTATACAGTTATAGAGGGTGAAATCTATTACCGGGATAATGATTCCATGGTCAGATGGACGGAAGTGAAACAAAGAAAAAACGTATACTTGGAATGCACGCTATCAGGCAATCCGTCAGATATCTGATAGACATCCAGACCCAGGGCTGCACTGAGGAACAGTTGACCAAAGGGCAGGAACATCTAAATAAAATCTATGATTCCTATGTGAAGGAATACGGATATCTGTCCAGCAGGGGAAACAAACTGGCATTTCGGGAAGACAATGATTATTATCTTTTGTGCAGTTTGGAAACAGAAGACGAAAATAAAAATGTAAAAAAATCAGACATATTTTATAAACAGACGATTGCACCAAAGAAATATATTGAGAAGGCTGATACGGCCATGGATGCGCTGCAGGTCAGCCTGGCAGAATATGGGAAGATTCATATTCCATACATGCTAAGTATATATCCAGTCGGTCGAGAACAACTGCTTGCTGAATTAAAGGGGCAGATATTTTTGAACCCTTTCAAGGCAGATGAATCTAATCCCAATCAGGGGTGGGAGACAGCAAGTGAATATCTGAGTGGTCCGGTCCGGAAAAAACTGAAAACTGCGGAAATGTACGCACAGAACGAGCCTCAATATTCTGCAAATGTAGAAGCTCTGAAAGCTGTTCGGCCAGAGGATTTAAGTGCGGCTGATATCGGCGTGAAACTGGGAACCGCCTGGGTTGACCTGGAGGATTACGAGGCATTTATTTATGACCTGCTAAACACGCCCGAATCGTATAGACTTGGATCTTATGCAATTAAAGAACAGTTAAACCGGTATACCATGTCGTATAAGGTTACAAACAAGTCCGCCGACTATTCTTCCGTGGCAGCAAAACAAACTTACAGTACGAAGCGGATTGATGCCTATTCGATTATAGAAGCCTTACTTAATCAGAATGTAATCACTGTAAAAGATGCAATCGAATCGGGTGACAGCGTGCAATACGTGGTCAATCAAAAAGAGACGACTCTGGTAAGGGAAAAGGCAACGATAATTAAGGATGCTTTCAAGGAATGGATTTGGAAAGACCCTGAGCGGAGAAAAAAATATGTTGATTTTTATAATCAGAATTTTAACGATAATCGGCTTCGGGTATATGATGGCTCTTACCTAACCTTTCCCGGCATGAATCCAGAAATAAAGATGAGAACCCATCAGCGTAACGTTATTGACCGGGCAATCCACGGCAGCACTCTTCTGGCTCATGCGGTGGGAGCTGGAAAAACCTACGAGATGGCTGCGATCTGCATGGAATTAAAAAGGCTGAAGCTAATGAATAAGGCAATGATTGTAGTACCTAATCATCTGGTGGGGCAGATGGCGTCTGAGTTCCTTACTTTGTATCCAGGCGCAAATTTGCTTGTGACCGCTAAAGAAGATTTTACAAAAGATTACCGGCGTAAATTGACTTGTAAAATAGCAGCGAATAATTATGATGCCGTTATTTTAGGACACAGCCAGTTCGAGAGAATACCATTATCTGCGGAGAGGCGTGCCACAATGTTAGAAGAGCAGGTCGACTGTATTTCAAACGCAGTTGCTGAATTAAAAGAGGAACAGGGAGCCAAATGGGGAATAAAGGATATGGAGCGCCAGAGGGCAAATCTGGAGACGCAGATATTGGAGCTACGAAATGATGCGAAAAAGGATGACGTGCTGGATTTTGAACAGTTAGGGATTGATGCTCTGTTTGTTGATGAGGCTCATGTATTCAAGAACTTGTCAATTTTTACAAAAATCCGTAATGTAGCTGGTATTGCCACGAACGGTTCCCAGCGCGCTATGGACATGTTTCAAAAAATTCAATATATACAGGAACATACGGGAGGAAGAAATGTATTCCTGGCAACTGGAACTCCAATATCTAATACGATGTGCGAAATGTACGTTATGCAGTTGTATCTGCAATCTGCTAAATTACGTGAAAAAGGAATCGAGCATTTTGATAGCTGGGCCGCAAACTTTGGTGAAGTGACTACTTCTTTGGAGATGTCCCCGGAGGGCGGATACCGAATGCGGAGCCACTTTAATAAATTCTGCAATTTGCCTGAACTCATGAACATGTTCCGGGAAGTGGCGGTCAACTTCCGTCTATGCTAAATCTGAATGTCCCGAAATTAAAGGATGGAAAATATAAGATTGTGGAAAGTGTAGCGTCTGATAGTGTGGATGCCATGATGCAGGAGTTAGTAAATCGGGCAGAGAAAATCCGAAACGGAAACGTAGATCCTACAGAAGATAATATGTTAAAAATCACCAACGAAGCACGGTTGTTGGGTACTGATCCCCGTTTAATTGACCCAGATGCAGAGGTAGATGAGGACGGAAAACTCTATCAGGCAGCAGAAAATATTTATCAGGAATATGTTGCTTCCCGGGATTTTTAAGGAACACAGGTGGTTTTTAGCGATATAGGAACGCCTACGGGAAAAAAGGAGTTTAATGTATATAGTTTTCTAAAAGAAGAGCTTGTCAAGAAGGGGATACCCCGTGATGAGATTGCATTTATTCATGATGCTAAGAATGATAAGCAGAAAGAGGAGCTATTTGCGGATATGCGGGCTGGAAGAAAGCGGGTTTTAATTGGCAGCACATCCATGATGTGAACTGGAACCAATATCCAGAAACGTCTCTGTGCGGCTCATCACATTGACTGCCCCTGGAAACCATCAGATATTGAGCAGAGGGAAGGGCGTATCATACGCCAGGGTAATGATAATGAAGAGGTTAGCATTTACCGTTATATTACGAAAAAGACGTTTGACAGTTATCTTTGGGGAATCATAGAGAACAAGCAGAGATTTATTTCCCAGATTATGACAAACAAGACAGTAGAGAGAGAATGCCAGGACGTGGACGAAACGGTTTTGTCCTTTGCGGAGATTAAGGCTATTGCTTCTGGAAATCCCCTGATTATGGAAAAAACAGAAGTTGACACAGAGGTTGCACGCCTGCAGGTATTGAAAGCAAATTATGAAAGCCAGCGCTATGCCCATTAGGATAATTTCCTTTTCAAGTATCCAAAATTGATTGCGGAGGCTGAGAGCCGGCTGTTTGGCATAGAAAAAGATATTCAAAAACGAGACAACGCACTTGCTATAGAACCGGATTTTCTAATTACACTGAATGGAAATACATATGATGAGCGTGAAGCGGCCGGCAGTCTTCTTATGGAGATTGCACATACCCTTGAAAGTATGGAAAGCCGTCAAATAGGAACCTACAAAGGATTTGATGTGGTAATTAATAAGAAATTTTCTGACTGTACTATACAGTTATGCAGAAATATGAAGTATTTATCAGATATGAGCAGTAGCCCATCCGGAAACATGGTTCGTCTTGAAAATTTATTGAGCGGATTGATAGTGAAATGGAAGTTTGCGGGAGGATTCTTTCATAGTTTCCATAATAGCATTACCGGGTAGCTAATGCTATTATGGGGCTGATTCTGTTAAAAAGTACAAAGATTTGGTATTGATTTGGTATTTAAGAGAGATGTATTTTCGACCATGGAGCTGTATTAGTAGAGTTACAATCAAAAAAAATGAGGCAATAAGACTTGATGTGCGTTACTGTAAAGTAGGAAAATTGGATGATTAAATACATAAAATCTATTTCACAAATAAGTATTGAGGAGTGTTATGAATCAATACTGAAGAACCAAAGTTTAGTATATTGCGCATTTATAAATGAGTTTGATATAAGCATATATCCGGATATACTTTCTGATGTTGATATGAAGAGGGTGAATGAATTTATTAAATTTGATGACAAAATGAGATCCATAGTTGGAAGGATGATAATATGCCAAATTTTGGCTTTAATCATGCAAATAAAACCTTCGTCAGTGGAAATCTTGGTGAATAAATTTGGAAAACCTTTTTGTAAGAATAGAATATGCCATTTTAGTATTTCCCATTCAAACAAATGTGTTGTAGTTGCTTTAAATAGCAGACTTGTGGGAGTTGATGTTGAGTTTGTTAAATCAGGTATATATTGGACTGATATTGCACAAACAATTTTTAGCGATAAAGAATGTTGATGGTTGCTTCAAAACGATAATGAACAAAAATATTTTATGACCTGGGTCTGCATAGAAGCGATAGGAAAATTAATAGGGTGTGGACTAAATCAAAAGTTATTAAAAACTTTCAATATTGAAAATATTGATTTTGGTTTAAATATTATAAAACGAAATGAAGTTGAATATGGGATTATAAATATATTTGAAATAGCCGATAAATATATCATGGCACTAGCAGAGAGAGCAATGCCGGTACGATAGATAGTTTTCCGGTTTGTTTCTAAAGTGAATAGTTTCAGCTTCTACATGAAACAGAAAATCGCTTACAAGTATAACCTCACCTCCCTACTGGATTAGACTTACACTGGCATTAATGTCTTTTTTTGACAACCCTGCCCGCAACGATGGCAGCCAGAAATACCAGCACAGATTTATTCGTTTTTCACGAAAGACCCTGTGGCTAAGTTTTTGGTTAAGCCGGCTGAGGAGCAGCTCAATATGGTATCATTTACAGTGGAACAGCTCCGCCTGGAAATGAACCGCCTCGTCGCCCAACTGTCAGAGTATCAGGTAGTCATGGACATGAAGGGGGGGGGTGGCCATTCGGCACCTATAAGGCACGCAGTGTCCATACATCTAAGCGAGAATCGTCATAGCTGCGCAAGACGTTGTTTCAGATCATGGACGTATTAATTAGGTCTTCTCCTTCAGATGAAGTGGTTTATCGCTTTCTGGACAAGAAACGTTCAGAAGGGAAGCCGTACTATGTCTACATGACTGTCGGTGCCAATAAGTTCCTGCGAATTTGCGAATCTACTATTACCGTGTGAAGGAGTATTTAGTTACCTTATCCAAAACAGAATAACCTTGACTCAATATCCAATAGGCCATCGTTTTACGGTGGTCTTTTTATAATGCCTAAACGCTGCGTAAAACTTTTTTGCAAACATCCTCAATTTTCTATTGACTTTTCATTTGCAGGCTAATTTACTACAAAAAAGCTATACTTTACCTCATTAGCGATAATGTTTACAATTACTGTGCTAAGATAGAAATAAAAATTATTCTTCGGGAGATATTAAATAAAATTGTCGGGAATATACAATTATTAACATGAATTATTGATATATACTCAAAATAATACCTATATATGTCATTACATAGTATAATCTGTCAACATTGTGTAAAAGAGAAAGGAGAAAATAATCTTGTATTATGAAATAATGATTTTTAAAATCAAATCCGAATATACGCTCTTCGATTTGATGAGGACAATTGATATTGTATATGATAGCTTTTGGTTAAATCAAGATGGTTTTATAGAGTCTTCTTTGGTAGAAACAGACAAAATGATATTTGCACATATAATGCTATGGGACAATGAAAATTGCTTGAAGTTATGCCAAAAAAATATGATTAAGCATCGAGGAGAATTTGAGTTTTTCGATATCATAGAAGTGAGTTCTTTAGAACAATATTTGGGAGATGGAATTTTGAAATGGAACAAGAAAATGTAAATATGCAAAGGAAGAATGTAAGTATGAAAGATGTTGAGTATGATAATAAAGTAGGTTCGGTATCGTCATCACAACGTTCAATGTGGCTAATCAGTCAGATGTATAATTTGGAACCAATCTACAATGACGCTTTTACTGTTCACATGAATGAAAACGTCGATGTTGAAAAAATACAAAAATGTCTAAATAAATTAATATGCCGTCATGAGATTCTTAGAACTACTTTTGTTATGGAAAATGGTATTCCATTGCAAAAGACTAATGAACCTTTTCACTTTCCGCTGGAAATAAGAAATTTTGATGATTTATCCGAAAGTGAGATTAATAATATATTTGTGCAAACAATGAAAAAGCCTTTTGATTTGATGACAGGACCATTGATTAGAGGTGTTCTCTTTTATTCAGAGATAAAAACAATATTATTTATTGTTTCGCACCATATTATTTTAGATGGCACCAGCGTATTTAGTATTATCCTACCAGAGTTGGAACATTTATATGATGGTGACAATCTGGCTCCTGTGAAATACCAATATTCGGATTTTATAGATTGGCAAACTGTAGAAATTCAAGGTTTAGAGTATCAAGACTCCTTGAAATTTTGGAAAAGAAATTTAGAGAACTTACCAAAATTAATGTTGCCTACACAATTTAAAACAATAGATGTATCGTATAAGGGGCATAGACTGCTTTCAACAATAAATAATGAAGTGTTAGGGAAATTAAAACAAGTTAGTGATAAAATGGATATCTCATTATTTACATTGCTAGTCTCAACAATTAACCTTCTATTTCATAAGTATACAGGACAAAAGGATATTGTGTTAGGGACTATATCAGCAGGTAGACTATATGAACATGCACCGTCTATTGTAGGTAATTTTATAAATCCATTAGTTTTACGTACTAATTTTGCCCCAAATATTAAATTTGTGGATTTGGTAGAAAAGGTAAATGAAGTAACATTAAATGCCTATATGAATCAAAATGTACCATTTGATTTATTGGTATCAGAATTAAACCCTCTTAGGATTGCAGGCGAAAGTCCTCTTTTTCAAGTGCCTATAGTATTCCAACCAAGCCGGCCCAGATTGACGCACCCATGGGAAATACGATTATTTGATGTACATGCTGAAATTTCAAAGTTTGAACTTAGTTTTACTTTTGATGAATTTGAGGATCATATGACATTTGCAATAGAATATAGAACTAACCTTTTTGAAAAGGAAATGATTCTGCAATTACAAAGTAGTTTTATGTATTTATTAGAACAGATAATTGTTAATAATAATCAAGATTTGAAAGAATATCAAATTGTCACTAACCTAGAAAAATTGAGGTTAATGAATATTGGAAAGAACAAAACAAATGTAGAGTTGTTTCCAATTCAAACTATTATTGAAAACCAGGCATTGTCTACACCAGATAATATAGCATTGGAATGTAGAGAGAAGAAGTTGTCATATAGACAATTAAACAACTATGCAAATCAGTTATCATATGGACTCTTACAAAAAGGAATAGAAAGAAATAGTTTAATTGCAGTTTATATGCAACGTTCTATCGAGATGGTTATTGCAATTTTGGGTATTCTTAAAGCAGGTGCAGCTTATCTTCCAATTGATCCTGAATATCCAGAGGAGAGAATATCTTTTATGCTCCATGATTCTAAGTGCAAAATGATTCTCAAAACATCGAATCTGATTTTAACATCTGAACATGTCTGCATAAATGTAGACGATTTTATCTTTGTAGAAGGTGAAATGAATTCGCCTAACATAAAGTATGACTTAGAAGACACAGCATATTGTATATATACATCGGGTTCAACCGGAGTGCCAAAAGGGTCACTGATAACACATAGAGCATTATCGAATCATATGATATGGATGCAGAAGACTTTTCAATTTACAAATAATGATAACATTTTGCAAAAGACACCATTTAGTTTTGATGCTTCTGTTTGGGAATTTTATGCTCCACTAATTTGTGGAGGGAAATTAGTTATGGCGCCTCCTAATGCACATAAAGATGTGCTTTTGTTGGTGGAACTTTTAAAGAAATATAATATTACAGTTTTACAATTAGTACCTTCTTTGTTGGAAGCACTATGTTTTGATAAGTCATTCTATACTTGTAATACCCTTCGATATCTATTCGCAGGTGGAGAATCATTAAAAATGAGTACCGTTAATGATGTTCTTTCAAATATGGACTTGGAATTATACAATCTTTATGGGCCAACAGAAACCTGCATAGATGCGTTGTATTGGCGATGTACTCAAAACTCACTCTACGATATAGCACCAATCGGGCGCCCTGTAGATAATTGTGAAATATATATTCTCGATAGAAATGGCGTACCTGTTCCTGAAGAAATAGTCGGAGAGTTGTATATATCTGGAGCGCAGGTGTCAAAAGGCTATTTGGGCAATGACGAACTGACTAAAGAAAAATTTTTATATATGCCGGAGTTAAATGATGGTTCAAAGCTTTATAAAACTGGTGATTTAGCAAAATGGGATTATAAGCACGATGCACATTTTTGTGGCAGAGTAGACCATCAATATAAACTAAGAGGATTTCGGATAGAGATGGGTGAAATAGAGAAAACTCTTAGGACTCTTCCAGAAATACATCAGGCGGAAGTGGTAATAAATAATGAGCGTACCGATTTATGTGCATTTATTAAATTGTCCGATAAATTACAAGAAGGGCGTATAAGAGAATATTTAAGCAGTAAATTACCTAATTATATGGTGCCAGCAAAATATGTATTTCTTGATTCAATGCCTTTATTGCCTAATGGAAAAGTTGATAGAAGATATTTGGAACAATACAACATTTCAAAAAATGACAGTCAACCCGAATTGATACCCGAAGAATTGCAATCCGAAGAACAAGGCTTAATTATGAGCAATTTGTTGGAGATCTTTAGAAAGGTTCTAAATCAGCCGCAAATGGGTTTTTATGATAATTTTTTTGAATTTGGCGGAGATTCACTTATGTGTATGATGGTACAGTCCTTGGCTAATAGAGAAGGGATTGAGATATATGCAAAAGATATAGTTGAACATAAGAGTGTTAATAAATTAGCAAAATACATATTAAATTCAAATTCGGATTATTATGTACTTATATGTAATAAGTTGCTGGCTATATGGAAAAAAGTCTTAAGAGTTGAGAATATTTGCCTAACTGATAATTTCTATAATCTTGGTGGGGACTCACTTATGTGTATGATGGTTCAATCCTTGGCTAATAGAGAGGGAATAAATTTGTTTGCAAAAGATATTGTTGAATATCAAACAATACAGAGGTTGGCAGAATATATTACTTTAGTACCTGAAAAGAAAGAATATCAGAACACTATAATTTACCAGAAGGAACCACTGACCAGCGCACAACAATATGTTATAGATATAAGTTTCCCAGATACAAGTCATTTTGCGATGGGAGTGTATTATGAACTTCCTCCCAATATTGAGTTGGATAAAGTTATTCAAGCTGTAAATCAAATCATTAAAAATCACGATAGTTTACGGTTAGAGTTTAATACTGAAAATGACATTATATATCAGCAATTACAAGGTGATAAAGAGATAGTTCTTCAGCATAAGTTCATTAACAATGATTCTTTTGATTTGCAGGTCGAAATTGACAGGCTCGCAAGTGAGATAAATATTTTCACAGGGGAAACTATTAAAGGAGCTGTTTTACAAGACGGTTACAATAATAAACTTCTTATATTAGTTATTCATTATTTATGCGCCGATGGAATGTCATGGCGAATAATATATGAGGACTTGAAAAATATATTATTGAAGGGAGGTGGCGAGAATGATTGTGCGTTAAGAGAATCAAGTGGATTTCTCCAGTGGGCAAATCTAATTCGGCAACAATCAAGCAGTATGGACCCAAATAAATGGCTTGATATGCCATGGGAGAAATGTATACCACTAAAAACGGATTTACATGGAAGAAATATAATGGAGAGTATAGACACTGTATATGTAGAAATGGAGGAGGACAATACAAGAAGGTTACTCGTTGAGGCAACAAAACAATATCAATTGCCACTTACTTCTCTGTTCCAAATTGCATTAGCAGAAGCATTTTTAAGTGTTGATGAGTATATTGCTCTGGATATTGAGAATTTTGGTAGAGAAGTTCAGGGAGTTGATTTAGATTTATCTAATACGACAGGTTGCTTCACAGTTATATGTCCGGTTGTTTTGTATAGAGGTAGTAGTTTATCGGAAACAATTAAGTACATAAAGTTGCAAGCTAAAAATGTTGAAGTGGAATATTTTTCTTTAGCATATCTCGGTGGAAATAGTGGACCTTATAAGCTGCTAAGGGAAGTAAACACAGCACAAATCAGTTTTAATTATATGGGACAGTTTGATAAAAATACATTTTGCTTCAGCCGGAGTCCGAGAGGTAGTCGTCATCACTATATTGAAATTGATTGTTATGTGGCGGAAGGCAAGTTTATAGCCATATGGAAATATTCTAAGTCTATTCATAATAGAGATACGATTAGTCAATATTCTGTAAAGTTTATAGAATCGCTAAAGAAACTTATATGAGGATAGCATATGATAAGTAAAATTTCTAAAGAAATAAGAACCGAGATTGAACCAATTGCCATGCTTTTTTCTGATACTAAACCAGACAAATCTATTCAAATAAAGTCTGAAAAATGGGTTTGCGCAATGAATTTGATTGCCATGGCAGCAAAAGGCAAAACAGTAGTTTTTGATAAAAAATCCTGCGGCTGTGTTGGCGCTGGAACGGGTTTTGGATTTGGTAATCAATATAAGCAGTTTCCGGGAGGAGAGGAATGTAGTTACTATTTCTTCTCTGTAGGAAATAAGGAGTGGGAAGATGGGAGAAATCAAATAATTGAGTATAATGTACATGACCAGGATGATTTTTCTCAAGGTGTAGGATTTCTAAAAACACCCTTACATGCGAAGGAGTATATAAAGAATTTGCCAATTAAAGATATAGGTGATAAATATATAATTTTCAAACCACTATCGCAGGTAGAATTGGAACATGAAGAGCCATCAATTATTACCTTTTTTCTTAATCAGGACCAATTATCAGTTATGGTCACGATGGCAAATTATGAAAGATATGACAGTGAGGGAACAATTATTCCGTGTTGTTCGGGTTGCCAGGCAATCGGGATATACGCTATGGACCAATTAAAAGAGAAGAATCCGAAGGCAGTGGTAGGTATGGTTGATCCAACGGCTAGATTGTTTTTAAAAAAGCATTTTAAGAAAGACTACTTAACATTTTCAGTACCTTATCAATTGTATAATCAAATGGAACATAATGTCGAAGGAAGCCTGTTAGAAAAGGCAGCGTGGAAAAAATTATCTTCAATGTCAAGTGAAAATTAGGAGGATTTAAATATGAGTAAAGTATGGACACCAGATGAGATATTTAATATTAGTAATGCTTATTGGCAAAGTTGCACACTACATACCGCTGTTCAACTTGAAATTTTTACAATAGTGGGTGAGAAAAAACTGTCTCTTTCAGAGATAGCGGAAAGAGATTCTTTGAATGAAAGGTCATTGAAAATGTTACTGGATACATTGGTAGCTATGGAATTGCTTGTCTTTGATGGCAAATTCTACTCAAATTCTCAATCTGTCAATGAACTTTTAAATAAGGAGTCTCTAAAATACATAGGTTACATTGCCATTCATCATCACAATGTTATGGAACCTTGGTGGAGTTTAGAAGAAGCTATACGCACTGGCAAACCAGTCGCAGCAAAAATCCCACTAGAACCAGAAGGACAGGAGTTATGGTGGAAAGCTCTTACAGAGGGAATGCTGAGTCTTGCAATTGGCTACGCAACATATTTAGCAAAGCAAATAGATTTAAGTCAGTACAATACTCTATTAGATTTAGGCGGAGGTCCGGGTACATATGCAATACAGTTTTGTAAGCACAATCCTCAGTTAAAAGCAACAGTAATTGATGTTCCGGTGAATACTGCGATAGCAGAAAGAACAATAGCCAGATTTGAGGCAGCAGAACAGGTCAAGTATATTGGCGATGATTTTTATACGATGGAGATGAAGGAATGTTTTGATATTATTTGGATTTCGCATGTTATACATGGAGAAAATGAAACTGATACCCAGAAGCTTGTCGATAAGGCTGTAAAACATTTAAATCCTAACGGTATTCTAATGATACATGATTATTTCATGAATGATGATGGTACAGGCCCGCTCCATCCGGCGTTATTTTCTTTAAACATGTTGTTGGTAACAAAAGAGGGGAAATCCTATGGGATTTCTGAGACTATGAACATTTTAAAGCGTGCTGGACTGAAAAATGTTCGGCATGATCAGTATGGAGGAGAATTACAATCAAGTATTATTATGGGAACGAAATAAGGAGGAATAACCTTTGTCGAAAAATTTTGAAATAGAGGTGGAGGAAATTCGGGGATATTGTTCATGTGGTTATAAAGTAGGTGATACATTTCATATATGCGGTTTGGGAACTCCGGATAAACCGATTTGTGGAGGAGCATATATGGTACTGTTCCCTATGATGAACGCATTATTTTCAGGAGCAAAATTCAATTTTGAAAAGAATCCATACAGTAAGACGAAATTGGCATGTCCTGATAACGGATACGTTGTCTTTAAAGTAACACTACTTAATGAAAATAATAAAGAGTATGAGGAGGAAAATAATGTTTACTAATTTAACAGAACAGCAGAATATGATTAGAGAATCAGCCCAGAAGTTTGCTGAGCAGATTCTACAACCTTGCATAAAAGATGCGGAAAAAGCTGGCGTATTCCCAAAAGATATATATGAGAAAGCAGGAGAAATGAATCTACTAGGAGTGCTTATACCAGAAAACTATGGAGGTTTAGAACTTGGTGTGTTGGATCTTCTTATAGTTTTAGAAAGTTTAGCGACTATCTGTCCATCTTTTGCAGCTAGTTTAGTTCCTTGTACTGTTGTTGTGCAGAGTTTACTTACTTTTGGAACCGAGGAACAGAAACAGAAGTATTTACCCGATATTGCTAAGGGTAAAACACTCTGTACATTTGCAGTTACGGAAGCAAGCGGTGGTTCAAATTGGTTTTTGACAAATCAATCAAGTGCTTGTCTTAATAAAGATGGTTATGTGATTAACGGAAGTAAATCTTTCATCAGTAATGCCGATGCTGCTGATTTACATTTTGTATTGGCCAGAACTAATCCAGAAAAAGGCCCTGCAGGTTTTTCTGTCTTGATTGTAGAAAACGGAATGGATGGTTTTAAAGTTGGGTCATTAGAGGACAAAATGGGGCTTCAAGGTTATTCGGCAGGCGAACTTATTTTTAATAATTGCCAAATTTCAAAAGAAAACATACTTGGAAGAGATGGCGATGGTTTATCTGTTTTTCAGGCGGCTGGGAACTATCAATGTATTACTTTAGGAGCAGTAGCATTAGGAATTGCAGATAAAGCACTTCAAGAAGCAATAAAGTTTACAAAGGAAAGACCATTTTTTGGTGGAAAAACTATTTCTCAATTAGAAAATGTTCAGGTATGTATTGCGGAGATGTATGCAGATAACATGGCAAATAGTCTGTTAATGTATGAGGCTGCATTAGAAATGGAAAAACCGTCCATGACTATGTTGCCGGTAGCTGCATGTATGAAAATGATGCAGGGAGCTGTGCAGATATCTGATAAAGCAATAAAGCTTCATGGAGCATGTGGGTGCAGTAATGAATATGCGGTGAGCAGATGTTTTACAGATGCAAAAACTCTGTCATTACTCCTGAACTATGACCAAATGATGTCTATAATGGGAAAAGTCATCTTAGAGGTTCCGGATAATTAAAAATTAAAATTAATTGAATTTAGGGTCTGGATATTGGAAGATATTCTGGCCCTAATATCAAAAAAGGAGATAGTATGGAAGAACGAAGTTTTTGTGATATGCTTTTGGCAATTAATGAATTCTCAAAAACAGTAGTAGAGAATGATGTTCAGAGACGTGATATTTTTGAAACATTTGATGATAAATTGCAAGGTAATATAGCTGATATGGGGCTTTATGGAATAACACTGCCGGAAACGATGAATGGATTGGGACTTAATTATTATGAATATATAAAAATTATTGAATGTATTGCAAAAGTGGATTGTTCTCTTGCTTTATCAATTGCAATTTCTAATACATTAGGATTAGAGCCTATGTGTATTGGAGGTGCCAGTGTGGATTTAGAGTCAGTGTTATGTGGTGAGGAGTATATAACAGCAGGATTTCTTAATAAATGCCATATATATATTTTAAATGATGTGAAAAGATTAAAATACATAAATTTGTTTAGTCCAGATGGAACTATAATGACTGTAGAAAGAGAGGGGTTAAATTTGATGCGCCCCCAATTATTAAAAAATAAATTGGGACTTCGATCCATGCAGATTGCTGTTATAGATGAAACAATATCCCCGATAAAAAGCTGCTGGAGTTTTGATTCACAAAAAACTGTTGCAAATTTTAATTTAGCTTTAGGTGGTGTGGCTCTTGGGGCCAGTAAAGGTGTTTATAATAAAGTTAAACGGTATACGGGAGAAAGAAAACTTGTTGGAAAACCGCTTAACAACTATGAAATTAATGCATTTAAGTTAGCAGATATGGCTATTTCAATTCATTCAATGGAAAAAATCCTATATGCTGCCTGTTTAAAGAAAGATGCAGATTCAAATTACGAAACAGAAGCTATAATAACAAAAATTTTTGCAATGGATAAATTTAAAAATATATCAGACGAAGGAATTCAATTAATGGGCGCATATGGATTGTCAAGAGAATATGATATAGAGCGATTTTATCGCGATCAAAGAATGATGCAGATTATTTGGAACTCAGAAAATGCTGATAAGAAGATACTTACAGAAAGTATTTTAAAGGAGACCAGCTATGAATAGTCAACCCTAAATTAGCAAAAAATTATATTTATTTTCTGACCGGAAAAATGGCTAACTAATAGAGCTCCCATAGGGTGCTTTTTAAAAATATATATGAACGGTCAGATATTAATCCAAATTAAATGAAACGTTGTCAGTGAGCATTTTATAAATGATGCGAACTAACTTCCCGGCACAATGTCCTAAGGCGTTGTAATGGGACTTTCCCTCTGACATTTTCTGATCATAGTAATCTTTAAAGGTTTTGTTGTTTTTGACAACGTTATGTGCTGCATTTATCAAAGCGAAAGGGGACGAGACCCACGTTTGGACATCTTGGTATGGCTGGCATTAAAGTTTCCAGACTGATAGACAGTCGGATCAAGACCAGCAAATGCAAGCACTTTTGATGGGCTGGAGAAGCGCGTAATATCGCCAATCTCGCCCAGTATCATTCCGCCATTGATAAAACCAATGCCCGGAATGGTCATAATGACGGAATCCAAAGAATTGACAATCAATTCCATTTCAGATTCAACGTCATGAACCTGGCTATCCAGTAACTCGATTAGTTCAATGGTCTGAGTTATCTGAGTAGATATAGAACTGTCGTTGCAACCGACAGACTTCTGTGCCAGAATCCTTAATGCAGTCGCTGTGTCTTTCTTGAAATGACCGTGGGAGGAAACCTCAAGCAAGTGTGACAGATGGGTCAGGTGCATAGAAGCAATGTCTTTGGTCGTAGGTGCTTCTTTAAGAACTGCATACACAGATTTCTGGTGGATGCCAGATTTGAAGAAATACTGCAGTTCAGGGAAAGCCTGATCAACATACGACATTAGTTGGATCTTGCCCTGGGTACGTTTCTTGATTAGTTTCATGCGGAAACGCCCCAATTCCTTTAAGTGCATGATTGAAAGATCATGCTGCGAAAAGAAACGGTGAGGATCCATCATTAAAGTTTTAGCAATTATGTAAGTATCTACCTTATCCGTTTTTGTTTTGCGAATGTTGTTCTTTCGCATTGCAGAGGTCTGGATAGGGTTTATGACACAGACCTTGTAGTTATGTTTGACAAGGAATTCAAGAAGGTTGTTGCCATAGTGAGCCGTTGATCCAAGACCTATGATGAGGCTGTCAGGATCCAAAGAATCGAGCTTGTGAAGCAGCAGATGGAAGCCATCATAGTCATTTGTAAATTTGAACGGTTGAAGCATAATTTCACCATCTGAAGAAATGGTAGAGGCGAAATGGTTGAGTTTGGCAATATCAATGCCTACGTAAATCATAAGAGCTCCTTTCTGAGTGTGATACTGTGACAATTCCACAGGTGTTTACCCTCATAGACTTGATTGAAATAAGTGCTCGGGAAGGAATTCCCTCGTGGCAACATCCAGCTTATAAATGATTCAGATAAAACCGTGGCAATACACTCCTTTAAGTAGTTGGACTACAGAAGAAAATCAAAAGTCCACAGCATCTGAATGTATTATGTCACATCACTAAAAGAAAGGAAAATGTGATGTTTTAGCTTCTATAAACATCATACAAGACAATATGAGAATATGCAAAGAATGTGTAACACCAGATACATTTCCAGGCATCGTAATTAATGAGAATGGAATATGCAACAGATGTGAAGCGGCAAAACAGCTGTCATTAGATGATAAAAAAATAGAGTCTAGTGATATTAATGATATTAACTTATTATTACATAAATTTAAAAACCATTCGGGAAAGTATGATGTAGTAGTTCCACTAAGTGGTGGTGTAGATAGTTGTTTTGCGCTGATTGAATTGGTCAAGCGCTACAATTTGAAGGTTTTGGCGTTTCATAATGACCATGGTTATGAGCCAGAGGTTGCAACGAATAATGTAAGAAATCTATGTAAAACGCTAAACGTAGACTTAGTTATTGAACAAAAAGATTATGATTTTATGAAAACGCTTTGGAAGTATGTCAATGAAGTTGATATAGAAGGATTAAACTGCTGCTTTGTATGTGGAAATGTTCTTTATGCAAATGCTCTTGCATTGGCGCAGCGTTATCAGGTTCCGCTCATAGTGAATGGTTATTCCAAGGGACAGGTAGAGTTAATTAATAATAAAAATGTTGGGCTATCCTGGATGGGGGAATTAATAAATAAAATCACGCAAAGTGGGGAGATTGATTTCATAGATACATTTCTTGAAAAGATGAAACCATTACAATCGCAAATAATATTTCAGCAAGAAACAGATGCAGATCAGGCTATAAGTACATCTAAAATTTTAGTAATGCCGCTATATATGTTTAAAATTTATAAAACAAACAAGGACCAATTACGCAAAATTTGTAAGGAAGTATTTAATTGGCAGCAACCAGAAAATACATACCCAGCACGTACAACTAATTGCACAATGAACTGGTTGAATAATTATTTTGATATCAAAAAAATGGGATATAGCAATTACCATGAAGAGTATTCGGTCCTTATTAGGCAAGGAGAAATGACAAGAGAACAGGCATTAGAGGACTTAGAATTTAATCCGCCAGAAGGATTACTGGAAAAACTTGCCTTCGATCTAAAGATGAAGTTGTAAATACAAATTTTTAATTTGGAAAGGACGGTTATAATCGTGAGTTTAAAATATACTAAAGATCATATGGAATATCGCAAGAGGTTACATGATTTTTTAGAACAGAATTTAGTTCCAAATATTGATAAGTGGGAAATGGAAGGACAAATACCTAAAAGCCTATGGGAATCATTAGGTGCGAAAGGATTTTTATGTCCTTGTGTTTCTAAAGAGTATGGAGGACTGGGTGGCGACTTCCTATATTCTGTTATTATTGCTGAAGAAATTGCTAAGACAAATCAGTGGGGATTAACTATGAATCACCATTGCGATATAGCTGCTAGTTATATTCAAGAATACTGTTCGGACTTTGTCAAGGAGACATATCTTTCAAAATGTGTTAAGGGAGAAATAGTTTTAGGTATGGGCCTTACTGAACCGGACGCAGGTAGTGATATATTTGGTATACGAACTACCGCTATTGAGAAAGAGGACACCATTATATTAAATGGAACAAAAACATTTATTTCTAATGCAATCTGTGCGGATCTTTTTGTTATAGCAGCAAAAGATATCACACCAGAAAGAACGTCTGATTTTGCACTATTTATAGTGCCGTCAGATGCAAAGGGATTTAAGAGAGGACGGAAAATTGACAAATTGGGCTGGAGAAGCCAGGATACAGGAGAATTGATTTTAGATGATTGTAGAATACCTAGTAATTATCGAGTTGGTAATGCAAGTGATGGATTGAAAATTTTCTTTGATAATATACAAATTGAGCGATTAATAATAGCAATTACAGCAATTATGGAGTCAGAGCAAGTATTAAAAACGACAGTAAACACTCATACCGAGCCATTTGCACAAAAGGATAGTTTTAATATAGTAGACTTATTAACAGAAATAAAGATTGGACGCTGCTATATTGAAAATCTAATCGAGAGACATATGCAAGATGAAGATATAATGCTTGATATAAATATGTCGAAAGTCTGGATTACAGAGTTGGCTAACAAAGTTACCAATATATGTTTATTATTAAATGAACATGAAAGTGTTGTTGGAGAATCATTTTTAGCCAGGGCTATGTGTGACACGAGAGTAATCAAAATTACAGGAGCAGCAAACGAAACGTTAAAAGATGCAGTTGCTAATACTTTAAATTTAGATAAGCCTGATAAAAAAGAATTTATTAAATTTTTTGAAAGTTGGAATGATTCTGTAGAAAATATTCACTATAGAGAAGCATATTGGAGAAAACTTTCGCAAGACAAAAAAATGTGGTTACGTTTGTTTCCAGACCAAACATTTTCAAAGAAAGTTAGTATAAATAAATGTAAAGAGTATATTAAAGGTGAGTTGTTATATAAACTGACTTGTATAGCATCGCAATATAATATAAGTATAGAAAATGTTCTTTTAACACTTTGGTATAGTCTTCTGTTTAAGTACACTGAGCAAAAAGATGTAGTTGTTGGGTATGTAACTCAAGATTCAGTTTTACCTCTCGAATTATACAAAGAAATTACATCAGATGTTTTGTTTGATGAATTGCTATTAATGACTCCAAAGACCATTTCAAGGGCATTAAAAAATGAAATTAGTATAAATAAAATAATAGAAATTTTTAATGAAAATAATGCTTCATGCCCCAATGTACTATTTAATTATAATAAAAAGATCGTTTCTGAGAATTGTTTTTTTGACTTATATTTAGATATACAAAAAGTAGATGGCGATATGGAAATAACTATGCTTTATAATAGTCAAAATATTAATGGAAATAATGTGGAAAGATTATTAGGTCACTATTTTAACATGATTAATCAGATAACAGAAAAATGTGATAGTCCTTTAAAAATACTGCAATTAGTAACGAGGAGTGAGCGGTCACAAATATTAAATGTATTTAATCGCCCTGTAGTAGACTGCAGCATGAATCCACTTCTCCATGAGATGTTTGAAAAACATGCTTTAGAATCACCTCAAAATATAGCATTACAAGATGGTGAAAAGGAGTATAGTTATAAAGAGATTAATGAAAAGGCTAATCAGATTGCACATTATATAATGGAATTAGGGGTTGAGCCAGGTGACAAGATAGGTGTTTTTATGAGCAAGTCAGTTAGAATGATTACTACAATACTTGCTGTATGGAAAGTGGGTGCTACATATGTTCCGTTAGTTCCATCTTTGCCTAAAGAACGATGTTCATATATTATATCTGTTTCAGATATAAAGTATATTTTGACGTGTTCATATTACAAAGAACAGTTACCATTAACAAATTCTAAAATTGTTTTTTTAGATTTACGAAATAATGATATATTACTTTATGCCAAAGACAATTTGAATATTAAAGTGACTAACACAGATTTAGCATATATTATTTTTACTTCCGGTACTACAGGACTACCAAATGGTGTAGCATTAAAGCATAAGGGTTTATCAAACTTAGCTGTATCCCAAAGTAATGAATTTAGTGTTCAGGAAAATAGTGTGGTTCTTCAATTAGCTACAGTTATATTTGATGCATCAGTATCTGAAATCGCCATGGCTATTTGTGCAGGAGCCCGATTAGTTGTTTTAGAAGAGAAAGAACTGTTTCCTGGAGAACCACTATCAACTGCTATTAATACATATCAAGTCACACACATGACTATTACACCGTCTGCGTTGGCTGTGCAACCAATTGAAGAATTTCCGTCATTATCCAACTTGATTTTGGCATCAGAATCCAGTACGCCGGAGATAATCCGGACGTGGGAGAGGACAGGGCGCGTGATCTATAATGCATATGGACCGTCTGAATGTACAGTGTGTGCAACAATTAAAAAATTTGGAATAAATGATGTGCTTTCTATTGGGAAACCTATTAGAAATGTTAGAGTATATATTCTGGACCAGGATATGAATCTTTTACCTGTTGGTGTAAAAGGTGAAATTTATATTGGTGGTGTAGGTGTGGGACAGGGATATATTAAAAACGATACCTTAAATAATAAAAAATTTATAGATAATCCATTGGATAAGACTGAAAAATTGTTTAAGACCCAGGATATAGGGTACTGGCTTCCTGATGGTAATATTCAGTTTGTAGGTCGTTGTGATGATCAAGTGAAGATTAGGGGATACCGTGTTGAGTTAAAAGAAATAGAAGCAGTATTAACAAGTCATAAGGGGATTGCTATTTCGGCTGTAACCATACGTGAGGATATGGGGAAAGAAAAACAATTGGTTGCATATGTAGTAAAAAGTGAGCTGATTAGTATTTCTAAGGAGGACATAATTAGTTATTTAGAAAGTATGTTGCCCAATTACATGATACCAGCACATATTGTATTTATGGAGAAAATGCCTAAAAACAGTTCGGACAAAATTAATTATAAAGAATTGCCAAAACCAGAATTTAATAGCACTTTGGAATCAGAAAATAAGTTTGACAATATAGAGGAAATTCTTTTAAACAAGGCATCGGATATTATTGGATTAGATATTTCTGATATCAATTATACTCTAAAACAGATAGGCTTTACTTCTTTATCGCTGGTTAGATTACTAACTGATATAAAATCAAGATATGCTGTGACTTTGCCAATTGCCAAAATAAAATATAGTATTTCAATTAAGGAAATTGCAGAGTTGGTTAAAGTAGCAATAAAATATAAAGAAACTGAGGTGTAATTAAATGAATTTCGTTGTATGTGTCAAACAGGTCCCGGTAACACAATCTGTACAATTAGATAAAAATACAAATAATATTATTAGAGATGGTGTAGAATCACAAATAAATCCATTTGATAGTTATGCTGTTGAAGAGGCTATTTTATTGAAGGAAAAAATGGGTGGTCAAATTAGTGTATTAAGCATGGGGTTGCCATCTGTTGAACAAATATTGCGTAGAGCGTTAGCTGTGGGGTGTGATGAAGGTATTTTATTGACTGATCACCATTTCGCAGGCTCTGATACATTGGCAACTTCATATGCACTTTCGTTGGCCATAAAAAAAATTCAAAATGTGGATTTGGTTATATGTGGTAAACAAGCGATTGATGGGGATACTGCACAAGTTGGGCCTAGTTTAGCAGAACAGTTACATATCCCGCACATTACATGTGTGCAGGAAATTGTCTCTTTAGACGATGCTCATATTGTTTGTAAAAGGATGCTCGATACCGGATACGAGATAATTGAAGTAAAATTACCAGCGCTAATTACAGTGGTAAAGGGGATTAATAATCCCCGTATTCCTTCTTTGCGTGGAATTTTGAAAGCAAACAGGAAGAATATTATAAATTGGTCTGCGGAAGATATTCAGGCTGATTTGAGCCGCTGCGGAATGAATGGTTCACCGACTATAGTAAAGAGGACTTATCAAATAAAGCATGAAAAAAACACTGAAATATTGAAAGGTAATGCCCCAAGTTTGGCAAAAAGTATATTAAAAATCGTCAGCGATAATGTATAATAATGAAGGGATCAGTAAACGAGATGAGTATCTATATAGATGAGAATAAATGTATAATGTGTGGATTGTGTATGAACGAATGTGCTTTTAATGCTATTGAGCTAACAGATGGTAAGATGGCTATCAATGAGAAGTGTACATTCTGTAGCGCATGTTTGGATATATGTGCAGATGGTGCAATAATTCGTGAAGAACAAACTGAGTATGTTGATTTATTAGGTTATAATGGTATTTGGGTATACGCTGAGATTGAAAATGGAAGTTTCGCAAACGTCACATATGAATTATTAGGAGAGGCAGTTCGCCTTGCAGATAAACTTAATGTTAAGATATCAACAGTTGTTATAGGAAGCGAACCGGATATATGTGTCACAAATCTTTTTTTGCATGGTTCAGATATTGTGTATATAG
>Ga0137302_10141_pt1 | contig 53693 bp, 43 predicted proteins | sample Ramsor2O_GlcNAcB_FD_97184 | JGI IMG/M metagenome (GOLD analysis project Ga0137302, IMG submission 97184) | Mouse cecal microbial communities from Vienna, Austria - N-Acetylglucosamine amended with D2O_GlcNAcB | ecosystem: Host-associated > Mammals > Digestive system > Large intestine > Cecum... | reverse complement strand
CTTCCGGAGGTAACAAATGCAACCATTACTTATGCCACAAAGCAGCTTCGCATAACTGCAAAAGACCCGGATAAATTAATACCGGAAATACAAAGAATTGCAAAATCCATTGAACCGGATGTTGTCATTACGGCAAGAGATACCACGCCGAAAGGAAGAGATATTCTTTCCAAAAAAGTAACAGACCTGCCAAAAAGAACTGTTTTCTTTCAGGAGCATCGTTCTATTATTGAAATTATTGTAGGTGCACTCCTCTTAATTGCCGCTAAAGTAATGGAGTCAAAAAATATCGGTCCTGCACCCGTGTTTGTGGTTTATGCCGTTTCTTACCTGGTTCTGGGCTGGAAAATTGTATGGACTGCAATTAAGAACATTACCAAAGGTCATGTATTTGATGAGAATTTTCTGATGAGTATTGCAACAATCGGTGCTTTTGTTATCAGTGACTATGCAGAAGCAATCGGCGTTATGCTCTTCTACCGTGTAGGAGAATATTTTGAAGACCGTGCCGTAGAAAAGAGCCGCAGCCAGATTATGGACGCTGTAGATATGAGGCCGGAAGTGGTGAATCTCGCCATCGGTGAAAACGTTCAGGTTATTCCAGCAGGAGATGCCCAGGTTGGCGACATTCTGGTTGTACGTCCCGGTGACCGCATTCCATTAGACGGAGTGATTATAGAGGGCGAAAGCCGAATCGATACTTCCCCTGTTACCGGAGAACCGGTACCTGTAAAAGCTGGCTATGGAGATGAAGTCACTTCGGGCTGTGTGAATACTTCGGGGCTGATTAAAATCCGTGTAGAAAAGGTTCTGGAAGATTCCATGGTAACCAGAATACTGGATTCCGTTGAAAATGCAGCCGCCAGTAAGCCAAAGATAGACCGGTTTATTACACGCTTTGCCAGAATTTATACGCCGTTTGTAGTGGCTCTGGCTGTTTGTACCGCTATTATTCCATCCCTGATCACAGGTGACTGGAATCACTGGGTTTATACAGCGCTTACCTTCCTGGTAATCAGCTGCCCCTGTGCCCTGGTACTCAGCGTTCCGCTGGCATTTTTCTCCGGCATCGGAGCCGGATCCAAACGTGGAATCCTCTTTAAAGGCGGTGTTTCACTGGAAGCATTAAAAGATGTTTCTACGGTTATTATGGATAAAACAGGAACCATAACGGAAGGGAACTTCCAGGTTCAGCATGCGGTTCCCGCCAATGGATTTACCTCGCAGGAAATCCTGAAGCTTGCAGCCATATGCGAACTGGATTCCACACATCCCATCGGAACAAGTATAGTAAATGAAGCCAGAAACCAAAAAATGGAGTTAAACCGTCCTGCATCAGTGGAAGAATTAGCCGGTAAAGGGATCCACGCCGTAATCGATGGCAAAGATATCCTCTGCGGCAACCGAAAACTTATGGACGCATATCAGGTTTCTCTGAAAGATTTCCAGAAAGACACCTTTGGTACGGAAGTACTACTGGCGATAAATGGAATCTACGCAGGCCATATCGTAATATCCGATACTGTAAAATCAGATGCCGCACCTGCAATAAAAAGACTGAAATCTTATGGCATTACAACTGCCATGTTAACCGGGGATGCCTTAGACAGTGCCAATGCCGTTGCAAAAGAGACCGGTATCGATGAAGTCCATGCAAAGCTTCTTCCTCAGGAAAAGCTGACAGAACTGCAAAAAATCAGAGATGCCCACGGACGCGTCATGTTTGTCGGTGACGGTATCAATGATGCACCGGTACTGGCTGGTGCGGATGTTGGAGCAGCTATGGGAAGCGGTGCGGATGCAGCTATTGAAGCAGCTGACGTTGTATTTATGAATTCCAGCGTCACTGCTATTCCGGATGCAATCGCCATTGCCCGGGCTACCGGTCTGATTTCCAGACAGAACGTGATCTTTGCCCTAGTCATTAAGATACTGGTTATGATTCTTGGACTCATGGGATTTGCTTCTATGTGGATGGCTGTATTCGCAGACAGCGGCGTAGCAATGCTCTGTGTACTGAACTCCGTAAGGATTCTATACAAAAAGAAATAACAGACCTGCCCATAAAGCTTGAACCAAAAAGTTTCGACAAAGAATTACGTTGACAAAAAACAGGATTTTCTTTAAACTATGTATTAGAGGAAATTCTGTTTTTTTATTTTCAGAATTCAGATAACGTCATGAAATCATTGATTGCATGAAAGAAAATAAGTAATACGGGCATATTAAGAAGAGATTTATCTTTTCTATCTGTCTGTGTGTACGTAACAGACGTACGAATGGAGGAAATTATGAACAACGAGGATATGATAGAAAACTGTTGTGATGGCAACCACATCCATCATCAAATTCAAAATACGGTTATTCCAAAAGAAGAAGATCTGTACCGCCTGGCTGAACTGTTTAAAATCTTTGGTGATCCCACCAGGATTCGGATACTCTATGCGCTGTCCGCTTCCGAACTGTGCGTATGTGACATTGCAGAACTCCTTGGAATGAGTCAGAGTGCGATCTCCCATCAATTGCGGGTTTTGAAACAAAGCCACCTGGTAAAATTCCGCAGAGAAGGAAAAACGATCTTTTATTCCCTGGCTGATACCCATGTATCTACGATTCTGAATCAGGGATTGGAACATGTGGAAGAATAATTTTATAATTACCCCTTTCCTTTTTCAGAAAAAAGTATTACAATAAACGTAATTATGTTGTCATAAATTATGAAAGGAGTCAGGATTATGGCTAAAAAAAATAGAAAATTCTTACTTGGTGCTGCTGTAATAGGTGTTGCTATCGCAGGAGGTATCTATTACTTAAATAAATGCAAACAACAAGATGATACATGGGAGGATGATTTCGAAGACTTTGAAGACGACTTCGAAGATGATCTGGATGAAGAAGATGATGTTACTCCGGTTGCAAGAGAATATGTCACCATACCAAAAGAATCTCATACGCCTGAAAAAACTCCGGAAGATACATCTGCCGATGATACAGATGATTCAGATGATACAGATGGACAGACCGAAGATATTGCAGCGGAAGAAAACGAAGAAGACACAACGCAAGAATAAACCGTTGTGCTTAATATAACAAGAAATAGAAAAACACCAGCAAATGGAAGCGCCCTGGTAATGAAATTAATCAGACTTACGGGACAATCCATATATAGCTGGTGTTTTTCTATTTTCGCGGGCTGTATTTACAGCAAACCGCACCTCATTCAATAATCCAAGCATGAATCAGCCGGTTTACCGCTTCTGCGATATCTTCTTCACACAGATTTGCATATCCCAGAATCACCGTAGGCATCGTTGTTTCTCTGGGAGCCGCCACATAGTAGGCAGACAGCCCATAGACTTTCACTCCTTTCAGGCGTGCACGCTCTATTGCATCATCTTCCGACATTCCATTTACAAAGCTTAACAAAACATGAACACCTGCATTTTCTCCTGATATAGTACAGATGCTTTCCAATCCTTTGAGCCTGTCCAGCAAAACATCATGCCTGCTTTTATAAATTGCACGCATTTTGTTAAGATGTCTCTCATAATAACCCTCATTCAGAAATCTGGAAATGATCATCTGATCTACCCTGGACACCGTAGAAGAAAATATTTTACCGATTTCATCGTATACCGCTAAAAGCCTTTTGGGCAGAACCAGATAACTCACACGAATAGCAGGAGCTATTGACTTGGAAAACGTTCCGATATAAATCACTTTATCATGGCTGTCATAGCCCTGTAAAGCGGGTATTGGTTTCCCTTTGTACCGGAATTCACTATCATAGTCATCTTCGATGATATAACGATTCTCGTCTTCTGACGCCCATTTTAAGAGCTGCATCCTCCGTTTAATCGGCATAATGGTTCCCAGGGGGAATTGATGGGATGGCATAACATAGGCAATATCTGCCCTGGAATTTTCAAGCTCTGCCACATCCATTCCATTCTTATCCATATTAATGACCAGCATCTCATTGGAAAGTACATTCAGAATATCATATGCCTTTTTATAAGTTGGATTTTCCATTGCTATGATATGTCCTCTTCCAAGAAGATTACATAAAAGCATAAGCAGGTAATCATTCCCGGCTCCAATAATAATCTGCTCCATACTGCAGTTTACACCACGTGCCTGATGCAGATATGCAGCAATCGTCTCACGTAGTTCGCTCTCTCCTTTGGGTTCACCAAGCTGAAAAAAATCCTTATTATCCTCCAGCAGAATATTTTTGGAAATCTTTCTCCATGCATTATGGGGAAAACTGTTTAAATCCACCCCGCTGGGGGAAAAGTCATATTCATAATGCTCTTTCATTTCCTCCGCAGCCTTTTTGGGAACCTGCACAGCTGTAGAAAGACGGTACAGTCCATCCAGATCACTTACGAAATATCCTTTACAGGGCACCGCTTCTATATATCCTTCTGACAGCAGCTGTTCGTAAGCCAATTCTACCGTACTTCTGCTTACCTGGAGATATTTCGCCAGATTGCGGGTAGAGGGCAGCCTCTTTTTAAAAGGCAGCCCTCCGTTTTGGATATCATTTTTAATATATTCATATATTTGCTCATACAGGGGTCTGGATGAATGAACATCCAGACTGATCGTCAATTCGTTCATATATTTCTCCCGCAGCCAAACATTATTTCGGCAGTTTAAAAGAACTCTTTAGAGATACTATCCGGTTAAATACCAGTGCATCCGGTTTGGAATCTTTGGCATCCACACAGAAAAATCCCTGGCGCACAAACTGGAAGCTCTCATAGGCTTTGGCATCTGCCAGATTTGGCTCTACAAAACAGTCTTTTAAAATCACCAGTGAATTTGGATTCAGGTTCAGGCTGCCGTCTTCGTTATAGACACCTTTTTCTTCATCAATAATATTTTCATAGAGACGTACTTCTGCTTTTAATGCCGTTGGTGCTGCTACCCAATGAATGGTGCCTTTTACCTTACGTCCTGTAAATCCGGTGCCGCATTTTGTCTCAGGATCATAAGTACAGTGTATTTCCGTTACTTTGCCGTCCTCATCCTTTATAAAGCTTTCACATTTCACGAAATAGGCATTCATTAAACGCACTTCATTTCCAGGGAACAGACGGAAATATTTTCTTGGAGGCTCTTCCATAAAGTCTTCTCTGTCAATATATAATTCCCGGCAGAACGGAACTTTACGTTTTCCCAGGCTTTCATTTTCCAGGTTATTGTCAACATCCAGATATTCAATCTGTCCTTCCGGATAATTGTCAATTACTAATTTAATAGGATCTAAGACTGCCATCATACGTGGTCTCTTCAGCTTTAAATCCTCCCGGATACAATATTCCAGCATGGCGTAATCAACAGAGCTCTGGCTTTTGCTCACGCCGCACAAATCCATGAACATTTTAATGGACTCCGGTGTAAATCCACGGCGCTTTAAAGCAGCAATGGAAACCAGTCTCGGGTCATCCCAGCCATCTACGATACCATCTTCCACAAGCCTGCGGATATAACGCTTTCCGGTTACTACATTGGTCAGATATAATTTTGCAAATTCAATCTGCTTTGGAGGATGGGGATATTCCAGCTCACGGACTACCCAGTCATAAAGAGGTCTATGGTCTTCAAATTCCAGAGTACAGATCGAATGTGTAATGCCTTCAATTGCATCCTCAATGGGATGGGCAAAGTCATACATAGGATAAATGCACCATTGATCTCCGGTGTTGTGATGTGTCATATGTGCAACACGGTAGATAATCGGGTCACGCATGTTGATATTCGGTGAGGACATATCGATTTTTGCCCTTAACACTCTTTCGCCGTCTGCATATTTGCCATTTTTCATATTTTCAAATAATTCCAGGTTCTCTTCTATGCTTCTGTCCCGGAAAGGGCTGTTCTTTCCCGGCTCCTTGAGGGTTCCGCGATATTCTCTGATCTGCTCTGCATTCAAATCGCAGACATAGGCTTTTCCTTTTTTTATCAGCTTCACAGCACATTCATACATCTGCTCGAAATAATTAGATGCAAAAAACAGGCGGTCTTCCCAGTCTGCACCCAGCCATTTAATGTCTTCTTTGATAGACTCTACAAATTCAATTTTTTCCTTTGTAGGGTTCGTATCATCGAACCTCATATTAAACTTGCCCTGATACTGCTGTGCCAATCCATAGTTTAACAGGATTGACTTTGCATGTCCTATATGAAGATAGCCGTTTGGCTCTGGCGGGAATCTGGTACATACTGTCTCGCAATGTCCTTCTGCTAAATCTTTTTCAATAATCTGCTCAATAAAATTTTTGGAAACTGTCTCTTTTTCCATGTCTTTCCTCCTAGGATATAGTCTGTTTTTCATAATACCATAATTTTCTCAAAATTACAACGCTGGTATTTACTTTTCTCTACTCTTATATTATGATGTTAACATATCAATTTTGGGGGAACTTATATGTATTATTTTATTGTAAATCCGAAATCCAGTTCCGGTAAGGGCCGGAAGATCTGGAATATGCTGGAGAAGGAACTTAGAGAACGTAAAATAAAATACACCGTCTATTTTACCAAGAAGAAAAACCATGCTCTCCGGCTGGCTGAATTAATCTCCACTACTAAAAATCCCTGTACGATTGCGGCTGTGGGCGGAGACGGAACCGCCAATGAAGTAATCAATGGGCTTAAAAATCTGGACTCTATCGTGTTTGGTTATATTCCAACCGGCTCCAGCAATGATCTTGCAAGAGGTCTGCACCTTCCGGTGAATCCACTGGATGCCTTAAACGCGGTTCTTTATCCAGCTATCATTCAAAAAGTCAGCATCGGTGTCAATCAAAGCAGGCAGGAATGCAGAAACTTTATCGTCAGTACCGGAATTGGATTTGATGCCGCAGTCTGCCACGAAGCCCTGCACTCCAATATAAAAAAAGCTTTAAACAAGTTTAAACTAGGCAAACTGACCTATCTTGGAATTGCCTTAAAACAGCTGTTCGTGTTGAAACCGGCTTCTATGACGCTGACCATGGATGCTAAAAGGAAACATTTCTATAAAAATGTATATTTTATTGCTGCTATGAATACCCAATACGAAGGGGGCGGATTTAAGTTCTGCCCAAGAGCGGATGCTTCCGATGATATTCTGGATATCTGCGTAATCGAAAAAATGTCCAAGTTAAAAGTACTGTTACTGCTTCCCACTGCATTCTTAGGAAAACATACCGGTGCAAAGGGTGTACATATTTTCCGCTGCCACCGGGCAAGGATACAGACAGAAGTTCCTCTTGCAGTCCATGCTGACGGTGAATCTTTTGATTTCCGTTCTGATATTGAAATCTTTTTTGAATCCAAAAAACTCTCCCTTATCCTAGGATAAGGGAGAGTTTATGTTTAATTATTAATTAAATCCGAAAAATTTTCTGGTTAACTTATATGCGGCTACGGACACATTCCTTCCGCTCTTTCCAGGGAGATTCACGGTACGTCCAAGCAGGCCGGTACGTATCTTGATATAAAGTCTTCGGTCCACCTTCTTTAAATAGGACCACAATTCTTTCTTCTTCTCAAAGTTTTCATCTGTTTCCGAACGAATCAGCATAATGGAAGACACCGTCATAATAATATCCAGATAGTTCAGCATATATTTGCGGAGCTTCTTATTAGAAACTTTTGCTGACGCCATCGTATCTATCATGATTTTATTCACCCGGATCTGCTGATCTATCCTGCGTATCATAACCTCTTCATTTACGGACTGGTCATCTCTTCCTATAAAGTAATGATAGAAGTTTACATCCAGATAATACATATTTTTCACGTAAGGCAGGGGCTGAAATACAAACAGGTTGTCTACATAGAATGTATGCTTTGGCAGCTCCAGTCCGCATGCTTTTAAAAGCTGGGTTCTGTATATTACAGAATGCATCAGGATATAGTGCCCCTTCCTGAGATTGTGGACTTCATCCCAGGTGAAAATTTCATTCTGTGGAAACGCAGAACGGTACTGCATGACTTTCTTTCTGCGCGCCCCGACTTTATCATATATAAAATTACTGATAATCATATCCACGGTATTGGGTCCGCCTATCATATCTGCTATTTTACTGAGAATAGTCCGGTATGCGTCGGGATCCACCCAGTCATCACTGTCCACTACTTTAAAATAGATACCGGTAGCATTGCGCAGCCCGGCATTTACTGCTTCTCCATGACCGCCGTTTTCCTGATGGATTGCTTTCACTATGGTAGGGTATTCTTTTTCATATTCATCTGCAATCGCTGCAGTATCATCTTTGGAACCATCATCTACTACCAGAATTTCCACATCTTCTCCACCCACCAGCAGGGATTCAATACATTTTCTCATGTACTCCTGCGCATTGTAGCATGGAATTGCAATTGATAATAATTTCATGTTATTTTCCCCTATACTTCGTATTTTTCCTGTCCTAGTTTAATTTGCAGATAATCCGCATATGCTCCAAAAGCTGCCGGAATGGGATATTCCTCCTGGGTTTTCCAGGGTTCAACAAACAGCATTCCCGTATCTTTTGCATTTTCCAGTTCTTCAACCTGAATGACATATCCCGTCATTCTCCATTCCACATGGCTGAAAATGTGTTTCGATTCTCTCAATTCCCGAATCCGGATTGGTGCAAAATTACGTTCTTTTAGATACACCAGCACTTCATCTGCCGTCAAATGTCCTTCCAGGTTCGGCAATTCATACAGCCCCGCCAAAAGTCCCTTTTTCGGACGTTTTCTTATCGCTGCTTTGTCACCGTCTTTTATCACCAGCACCGTTTTTTCTTCGATCCGCCTTGGCTTTTGTTTTGCTTTCTTAGGCAATTCCATTACGATATCCAGTTCCCTTGCTTTACAGATCGATGCAAGGGGGCAGATATCACATTTTGCCATTCCATTTGGTACACAGACTGTAGCACCAAGTTCCATTAATGCCTGGTTTAAGTCTCCGGGGCATTCTTTTGGCATGATAGCCTTGATATCCTCTTCCATCTTCTTGCGGACAGACGGTTTCATTATATCATCTTCACTTGCCATTACCCGAGAAATTACCCGAAGTACATTCCCATCCACTGCGGGTACCGGGATGTTATAGGCGATGGATGCAACTGCACCGGCCGTGTAGTTTCCAATTCCTTTTAGTGACAGCAATGCTTCGTAATCAGCCGGAAGCTGTCCGCCAAAATCTTCTACTATGGTTTTAGCTGCTATCTGCATATTCCTTACCCGATTATAATACCCCAGTCCTTCCCACAATTTCAGCAGTTTATCTTCCTCACATGCCGCCAATGCCTGAACATCCGGCAGAGCTTTTGTAAATCGTTCAAAAAATGGTTTTACTGCCTCAACTCTGGTCTGCTGCAGCATAATCTCTGAAACCCAGATTCGATATGCAGACTTATCTTCCCGCCAGGGAAGTACCCTGGCATTTGTCCGGAACCACAAAAGCAGCGGTTCCACAATCTCATTTAACATATATTCTCCTAATATTAACTATAAAATAACTTTAATTTCTGTATCTATTTTTATGCTGTCCTCTGTAACATTACTGTCATACGCCAGTATATGTACACCTGCCTGCCTAGCCTGGCGGAGTGCATCACCAAATTCCGGGTGGGTTAAGTCATTTGGCCTGAATTCCTGTACATGTTTCATTTGTATTACAAAAAAGATATAAGCCTCATATCCTTCATTTATACATTCTTTTAATTCCTGTATGTGTTTGACCCCGCGTAAAGTAGGAGCATCCGGAAATCTTGCAATGCCGTCTTCTTCAAGGGTGACACCTTTTACTTCCATAAAAATCTTTTTCCCGTCCGCTTCCAAATAAAAGTCAAACCTGGAATTTCCATACTTCATTTCCGGTTTGATATAGGTTACGTTTTTAAAATAACCACTTTCCTGTATCCACTCCCCGACTACTTTGTTGGGCGCCTGGGAATCCATATTGATCATTATATCTCCTTTTATTACGCCAATCAAATCATATTTCGTTTTTCGGTCCGGATTATTGCTTTTTTGAACGTACACAGTGGCACGGGGCGTTAAAAGCTCCCTGCACCGACCTGTGTTCTTCACATGGCAGACTTCTTTAACGCCCCTGATCTCAACATTCGCAATAAAACGGTTGGGTCTGTCTAAAAAGATTCCCTTTTCCATATTTTCATATTGCATATTATTCCCAGCCTATTCTTTATCGATAGTAACAGATAATTGGAAATCCTTTATATATCTGTTCATAAATTTGTCTTGCAGCATCGGTAGGCAGATTTATACAGCCATGTGATCCATTATACTGATATATATTTCCGCCGAAGCTTCCTCTCCAGTTTGCATCATGAAGCCCGATTCCGCCGTTAAACGGCATCCAGTAAGTCACCGGTGTTGCATAACTGTCTCCTGGTTTGTCACTTCTTAATACGTCCGGAGATTTCTTATAATACAGAGTATAGGTACCGCCAGGCGTTGCACAACCTGCTTTTACCATGCTTCCTGATACAAAGTCACTGGAAACTGCCACCTGTCCACCAATATACATCCACAGATGCTGCCTTGTCAGATCAATTTCTATATAATCCTGTCCCAAATCACTGTTTTCAAAACTGACTGCTGTCTGTGCAAAGGCAGGCGTTCTCTCCTGCACCGCCCCCAGTTGAATCAGCTTGGTCAAATCAACAATTTCCTGTTCCTGGTCAACCATCCAGCCATAGCTGCCGCCTTTTACCGTTACCATAGAACCGTCATTGGTTTTAAATTCTCTGGGTCTGTCATAAGTATCGTATCGATCAGCCAGCATATTTACATAATTGCGTACCTGTTCTTCATCAAAAGTTACCGTGCCCGCTTCATCGTATGTTACCCAGTCTTTAATCGTTTTTCCATCCAGTACCTCTCTTTTCTCACCAAATACATAGGTGATACTGGTTCTGCAGTACTGGTTCAGGTTATTAATTAACTGATTCAGCGGCTCATTATCCTGGCGAACAGCCGGCTGCACATAACAATCGTTCTTTTCCAGAGATACCTTCTTTTCTCCATGTTCAATCAAATCTTTCACAAGCGCCGCCAGTTTCTCATAATCAACTGTGTTGCCTTCCACCTCCGGTTCTATTTCGTAAGTGGTTTCACCAAACTTGAGAAATGCATCTTTAGGTGCCACAACATTTTTTTCATTCATACAATCCAATGCTTGTAAGGTCTTAGATAATTTTTTCTTATCATAGGTGGTACTGGATTCAAATTTATAGCGGTAATTCTCCCACAACGCCTTGGGCCAGGTATATGGGTTCTGCTGATCTTTAAAAGACTGGACTTCGCCGCCCGATACATAGTGATATCCGATCTGGTCAGCTGTTATCTTCTCTTTTTTCTTTCCTCTTTCCAAGAGTGTAATGGTGTATTTATGGATATTATCTGCTATAGTGTTGTCCACCATCTCAACGGTCTGTTTGGACACATCCATACCATTTACCTTGGTATTAAAAAAGAATTTATCCTGGAAATAGACAGCACCTCCTATATATACTCCAAAAATGCACAGCACCACAAAGCATCCAAAACCAATAAGAATTTTTTTCCAAATCCGGCTTTTTTTCTTTGTTGGCAGGGTATCCGAAATATCCTCATTTTGTGAATCATTCACCGGCTGATTAATTTGCTGTTCGGTTTGCTGTCCCTTTTCCTGATCTTTGTGTTCAGCTACCTGGTTTTCTTTTTTTTCTTCATTCTTTTCTTGCTGATCCTGATCAATTTGCTTATTATCTGCTTCTTGGGGTTCCTGTTCATCCGGATTTTCATGTTTGTCTTGGGTTTCTTCTTTATCTTGGATTTCTTCTTTGTCCTGGAATTCTTCTTTATCTTGGATTTCTTCTTTGTCTTGGATTTCTTCTTGGTCCTGGATTTCTTCTTTATCTAGGATTTCTTCCTTATCTTGACTATTTCCTTTATCCTGGCTTACTTTATTATCCTGGCTTACTTCTGTTTTTTGTGTTCCTTGCTTTTTTTGCTCCTCGCCGCCACCCAAATCATCATTTCTATCCTGAATATCCAAGGTTTTATCCTTGGATTCCTCATTTACATTGTTGTTTATTTCTTTCCCAACTTCGGTGATTTTCTCTTTTTCCAGTTCTTCCCTTTTTTCTTCTTTCATTTTCATCCCTCATTAATCACTCTAGAGCGTGTTTGAATTACTTCCTGACAGCTGTGTTCCAGTTTGCAGGTGAATTGTCCCGTATATAGGACGACAAGCGTGCTATGTAACCTGAATTCGGGGCAATTATACCGCAAAGTGCAGCGTGAAGATGGCAGGAATGAATTTCAAACACGCTCTAGTAGTATGCTTTCTACTATCATATCATTTTATGCATATTAGAGAAAGTACTTTTCGATAATTTTAAGAAATATAAGAATTTTAGGTATATTTTGAATTATTGCAAAAACGATTCCCATGCATATTATGAAGCAGACATTCTGCTATACACTATTAGGTTTCTCATTCTGGATTGAAATATTCTATATCCATATTTCCATTCTTTTTGAAAAATTTATTTTATTTCAACAATTTTAGTCCAGACACTATATTTAAATCCAAACCAGAAGCAAGCGCCAATTTCATCTATCCCGCCACAAAGTTTAATCATACACCACTACAGGCGTTCCCCGTTCTACGTTATCGAAGATCACCGCAGCGGCTTTGTCAGGGGTGTTGATACAACCATGGGATCCGTTCCAGAGATAAATATCATAGCCAAACGCCGAGCGGAAAGAGCCTGCATCATGAATGCCCACATTTCCATTAAAAGGCATCCAGTACGTCACCGGCTGCGCATAGTCTTCCCCTCTTAAGATCTGCCCATGTATCACTCCGTCAATCGCCCATACCCCATTGGAAGGTGTCGCATTCCCTTTGTTGGGATTGCCTGTCACGACTGGAGTATCTACCAGTTCTTTTCCATCCTTATAAAACCACATCCGCTGCTGGGATATGCAAATTTCCACGTATGTATTCCCTATATCATTTTTTCCCCTGTCTTTTCCCGTGTAGAGATAGGCAGGATCCATATTACCGGTAATTCCGTTTTTAATTGCCTCATACAATTTCTTCGTTGTAGCCGGGCGGTCGATACACCACCCATAATCACCGCCCCTTGGAAGTGTTATGGTATTTCCATCGTTCTTTTTAAATTCCCTGGAAAGCCCAAAGGTATCCGTTTCATAAGCTAACTGGCATACCCACTCCCCTACCTTATTTTCATCCAGAAAATAATTTCCGTCCATATCCTTTGTAAGCAGCTCACGGATGACACCGCGGTTTACCTCTTTTTTTCTGTCGGTAAAATCAAAAATTATATCTGCTGTGGTCAGATCATTCAACTGCTTCAATTCATTCTGCAGGCTTCTGTCTGTGTGAAGTATCTCCGGTGATTCATAGATCCCGGATTTATCCAGATCAATGACTTGCCTGCTGGTGGCAATTGCATTTTCAACCGCTTTCCTAAGGCGTTCCCGGTTGATGGTAGTTCCAAGAATTTCAGACTGTATCTCAAAGCCATAGTCTTTTTCTACAATGACGGCATCCTGGGGTGCTATGATTTTATCTGGCGAAAAACAATCCAGGCCGTCTATCAGGTCATTTAGTACTTCCTGGTTATATTCCACCGGAAGCACAACGCTGTAATCTTTACCTTTCCCAAGAGATACCCCCCAGGAAAAACCATTTTGATTTTCTAAAATCTGTCCCACCTGCCCTTCCTGCAGATAAGTGAGCCCAAGGTTTCTGCCTGTAATGACTTCCCTTTTTCCCCCACGTTCAATCAGCTCCAGTCGGTAATCCAACAGGTTTTCCGCCATTTCATTTTCTGCTTCTTGCGCTGTCATTTTACCGCATTCGATTCCATTAATTGTGGAACAGAATATAAAGTGGGAAGAAAAGTAAGAACCAATTCCCAGATAAATACCGGTTACAATACAGACCCCTGCTGACAAAATTCCATTTACAACAAGTTTATTTTTCGACTTATCAATTATAAATTGGTATAATGCATCCCGTGAAAAATACATGCATACACCCTTTCTTATATTTCTATATTCTGCACCTTTTTATTCCCGCGAGCAACGAGCCAAGCGGACACGCTGACGCGTCCATTTGGCGACTGCAGCGGGGTTTTTGACTGTATCCGACCTTTATTGCAGAATTCGAAACTTATATTGTTAATACATATGATTTCTCAGAGAAATCAATGTATATTAAATGATCTAATTTCTGTTTCAATCAAAAAAAATTCAGAAACAAAAAAATCTCCGCCATGGATCTGAAAAATACCATAGCGGAGAAAATACCCCTTAATATTACTATTCACCTTGTATTCTTTTTATGCCTCCTGGCAGAACGTATTTGAAAAATGGCAGGAGAATTTTTCAAACACGCTCTGACTCCGGCTTTTATACCAATTTTTAAGTAGCTAAAAAAGTAGGATATCCGTACCTGCGAAGTGTGGCTTCCATACGAATTGCATTATCCATCACTTCAAATGCACCCACCTGTACTTTGTAGTATCCGTCCTCATTGATGATAAACGCAGGAAATCCCTGGCTTTGCAGCTGCTCTAACAGTCTCTCCGCATTATCTCTTCTTCTGAAAGTTCCGGTCTGTACACGATAATAAGTAGGCTGTGACGAAGCTTCGTCCAGAGATTCCATAATTCCGTTCACGATCGCCTGGGCGATATCATCAAACCGGGTGTCAAATACCAGATTATCTTCGTCGCTGTTCATAAATCCTACTTCTACCCAAACAGCAGGCATATTTGTCCTTTTTAATACAACCAGCCCGGGACGGACTTTAACTCCCTGGTTTTTAAATCCCACTTCTTCCAATTCTCCATTTATATCATCCGCCATATCTGATTTTATACCGGAGTCATCATAAATTAAGGATTCCACACCAGAGTACTGATTTTCCACAGGGCTGGAATTCCGGTGCAGTGAAATGTAGTAGTCAGCCTGTTCCTCATTGGCAATATTTGCCCGTTCAATAGGCGTCCGGTATTCATCGTCAGAACGTGTATAGACCACTTCTATTCCCTTTTCTTCCAATAGTTTTCCCACTGCTTGCGTAAGCTTTAATGCATCATCTTTTTCCTGACGCCCCTTGTAAACAACACCGGTATCCGTACCGCCATGCCCGGCATCTAAAATAATTTTAGTCATAAAAATCTCCTCTGACATACCTTTATAATTAAGATATGTCAAAGGAGCCAGTTTGTTACTTTATAAGTTGAATTACACTTGTATCATTAGATGAATTCCTAATTTCAAATTAATTAACATTTTCTTTTGCTGCAGCTTGCGCCATACCTCTGGCTTTTTCCTTATCCTGAGACATTTCTTCTACGGATTTTTCTTTCATGGAAAATCCTTTTGCCGGGCGGTATGGCAGCAGTTCCCCCTGCATACGCCCTTTTGCCTTTGCAATTTCACCGGTATACTGGGGCAGCCATTTTTCGCCTGCTATTAACATCTCATCTACCATCTGCCTTATTTCGCCTGGTGTACATACGGCCCCTGTCAGCGGATCCATCATTGCCGCCTGATACAACAGTCTGATATCTCCGTGTACTGCTGCTTCTACGGAAAGCTTTTGAACCCACACACTCTGGGAACAAATGGCCGCACATCCAAGCGGCAGATCTCCTACCTTCGGAACAGAGATCCCATTGTGATCAACGTAACACGGAACTTCCACCACGCATTCATCAGGTATATTCGTGATACAGCCTTCGTTCATAATATTAAAATGTCCCCGGTACGGGCTTCCTGTTTCCAGACTCTCGATTATGTAACTTCCATGTTCCAAACTCCGTTCTTCCTGTTTAAATTCTTTTGCAGGTTCCTTCAGCCAATTTGGGAAGTCTGTTTCAAACCAGTTTCTGCCCTCTTTGCAAACTCTTAGATATCCCGCTGTCTCCCCCTGAATCCAACTGCTGTAGTTAATCCAATTCTCCATATCTTCCGGGCGTTTCCGGTACCAGGAAAGATATTCGGACAGATGGCCATTAGATTCTGTTGAATAATAGCCAAAGTTTTTCATAACATCCAGACGGATATTTTCGTTGTCCAGCATATCCTGCTGGTTTAACATCAATTCATAGAGCTCCTGTACTCTTTCCTCTCCCTTTATCTTAGTGCTGATGTACCAGGTCTGGTGATTCAGTCCTGCACAGATAATATCCACATCCTTAACCTCCACACCAAATGCCTTTGCAATCTGCGCATGTCCATGCTGGACTCCATGACACAGACCATAAGTCTTAACTTTTCCATATTTATTGCATGCCCAGGTAAGCATGGCGTTTGGATTGGAATAATTCAAAAGGATGCACCCCGGTTTTGCCACCTCACGAATATCCCTGCAGAATTCCAGAAGAGTTGCAATTCCCCTCTGTCCGTACATAATGCCGCCAATACATAAGGTATCACCAACACATTGGTCCACACCATATTTCAATGGAATTTCCACATCCGTTGCAAATGCTTCCAGCATCCCCACCCTGACACAGTTAATCACATATTTGGCATTCTGAAATGCTTCTCTCCGGTTCGTAGTGGATAAAATCTTGATTTTAAGCCCGTTTTCATCAATGTCCCTCTGGCAGAGCTGTGTCACCATCTTCAGGTTTTCCTCGTTCATATCGGTAAATGCCACCTCGATGTCAGAAAACTCTTTCACAGACAAAATATCTCTTAACAAACCTCTGGTAAATCCTAAACTCCCTGCACCGATAAATGCTACTTTAAAGCTCATAGTATCCCTCCATATGGTAATTTTTTGCTATATACTTTCCGTATACCCTGTGTTATCATAATTCTATAATATACAGTTATTGGCAAATAATCAATCTGACTAATATGATAAAAGGGGTAATTTTTTGATGGCATATAACTTTGGATTTTATAACTTTTTATTTCCGGATGAACTCCAGGACCCATGCTTATCCATTAGCTGCATGGGAATCGAGCAGCGATCTAATACAGACTATTACTTCGATAACCGGAATCGGAATATCGACAGTTACCTTTTCCAATATACCTTAAAAGGGGAAGGAATCTTTGAATCTCACGGTAAACGTTTTAGCCTGAAGCCGGGACAGGGATTTTTTATACATATACCAGACGACGAAAAATATTACATGCCGGCTGATAATGAAGAGCAGCCCTGGGAATTTATTTTTCTGCTCTTAAAAGGCAGCGCAGTCTCCAGCTACTATGAACTCATCACAAAAAAAGCCGGAAAGATTCTGGATCTGCCGCTGCAAAACAGCGCCATTCAGACTCTTTTCGACTTATATAACCAAACCCAAAGCGGCAGAATGTTTCATCCGTTTCTTGCCAGTGAATTTGCTTACCGTTTTTTGTGCCGGCTCTGCCAGAGTGTCATACACAATGAAGCCGATTATTCTAACCGGACACAGGCCGCCATTAAAATTATGGAAACACAATACAATTCCATTGAAGGCATTGAAAGAATCGCAGGTCTTCTTGATATTTCCCCCAATCATCTGACACGGGAATTTACCAGAGAAACCGGCGTCCCTCCCATTAAATACCTGACAAACATCCGTTTGCAGCAGGCTGCCGCCCTCCTTCTTGAAACAGCTCTTCCCGTTCATCACATCGCTGTATCCTGCGGATTTTCCTGTGGAAATTACTTTACGAAAATCTTCCGCAAACATATGAATGTCACCCCGCAAGAATACCGGCGTGAATGGAAATAGGAAGAACATTCCGCTCCCTGGAGCGTGTTTCAAACACGCTCTGGTGACGGACGGGATTAGCTGGGTATTCCAAAATATGCAGCTGCATTTCCATAACAGATATCCTCCACTGCTTTTCCCAGGTATGCCAGGTCCGGCGGGTATTCGCCGTCCTCCACCCAGCTGCCCAGTTTTTCACAGAGAATTCTCCGGAAATATTCGTGCCTTGGGAAGGATAAGAAGCTTCTGGAGTCGGTAAGCATTCCAATAAAAGTAGGTAGAATCCCCACATCTGCAAGATCCTCCAGATGTTTTTCCATCCCGGCTTTATGATCATTAAACCACCATGCCGCCCCCAGCTGTACCTTCCCTTTTATCTGTCCTCCCTGAAAATTACCAGCCATAACAGCCAGCATCTCCATGTCATTGGGATTCAGGCAATAGAGAACGGTCTTTGGCAATTCATCTGTTTTGTCCATACTGTCCAGCAGTGCACTGATTTCAGGCGCATAGTGAAAATCATTCATCCCGTCAAAACCGCTGTCTGCCCCGGTAATCCGAAACATACGGGATGAATTATTGCGAAGTGCCCCGATATGCAGCTGCATTACCATCTGCCGCCTATGGTATTCACGTCCCAGACTGCGAAGAACAAATCCGCGGTATTTTCCAAATTCTGCAGGAGTGATTTCTCTGCCCTCCCGCTTTTTCTGATAAATCAAATCAGCCTCATCTCTGTCCGATTCCCGGTAGATATTACATTCCAGGCTGTGATCGCTGACCACACAACCCATTTTTACGAAGAAGTCTAATCTGTCTTTTAATGCATCCAGCAAAAGATCAATCGAAGCCAGTTCATATCCCACCTTTTCCCCAAGTTCCCTTATATACGGTACAAAATCATCTTTTTCCAGAGCAATCGCCCTGTCCGGACGAAAGGTGGGCAGTACCTGAATCTGATATCCCTCGTCTTTTAACTTCCTGTGGTAATCAAGGTCTTCCAGAGGGTCATTTGTCGTGCACAATGCTTTTACTTGCTGCATCTGAAGCAGGTTTCGAACCGAATATTCTTCTTGCCGCAGCTTCTCATTGCACTTATCCCAGATCTCTTTGGCATTTTCCGGTGTCAGGGGCTTTGTTATTCCAAAATATCGCTGTAGTTCCAAGTGCGTCCAGTGATAAAGCGGATTACCCATAGCCGCCTGTACTGTTTTTGCCCAGGCTTTAAACTTCTCCCAGTCACTCACTTTATTTCCCGTAATCTGCTCTTCGGGTATTCCATATGCGCGCATGGCCCTCCATTTGTAATGATCACCGCCAAGCCACACCCGGGCAATATTTTCAAAACAGCAGTCCTTATAAATTTCCTCGGCGCTCAGATGATTATGGAAATCAAAAATAGGCATATTCTTTGCATAACTGTGATACAGCGTTTTAGCCGTATCATTTTTCAACAGAAAATTTTCATCTAAAAATTGCTTCATTTCATCCTCTCCCTCAATTCATACACCGGTTATCTTATTCAATAAACTTCTTACGGCTCCGGGTCCCGCTGTCATTTCTTTTACATATGACTCTACCAGTTCTCCCATTCCCGCATCATACACATTTATGCCAAAGATCTTCTCATCAGACAAAAGAGGTTTTAGTATCCGGTGAACATCGGATTCTCCTCCCAGCTTCAGTTCCTTGATCAGGGGCATCAAAGTATCCAGCATGGGATCGGGGCTTAAGGTAAATGCATCCCCATTATCGTCTACTCCAACCAGGTAACGGATCCACCCGGCAAAAACCAATGGAATCATTTTCAGATCCTTCACATTTAACTGTTCCGATTTCTGATATGCTTTCACGGTCTCCCCAAAGCGTATCGCCAGCTTCTGGGAAGTATCCGTTGCGATTCTCTGAGGCGTATCCGGCATAAACGGATTTGGAATTCTCACATACAAGACTTCATCTATAAACTTTTCAGGATCCAGAATCCCAGGATTGATCACAACCGGCAGTCCTTCCTCATAACCGATCACTTCCACCAGTTTTTTTAACGCGGGGTCTTTCATTTCCTTGGAAATCAAATCGTATCCCAGGAGACATCCAAACACCGCCAGGGAAGTATGCAACGGATTTAAACAGGTGCACACTTTCATTTTCTCCACTTTATCTACCGTCTCTCTGGCAGCGAAAAGGATACCGCCCCTTTCCAGATCCGGTCTTCCATTTGGAAATGCATCTTCTATCACCAGATATTCACATTCTTCTGCATTGACAAATGGTGCTGCATAGGTATTTTTTGAAGTGACGATCTGATCCAGCTGCTCCACACCGTCTTTTTCCAGTATTTCTTTTACGGTTGGATCCGGTCTTGGTGTGATTTTATCGATCATGGTCCAGGGAAAAGATACTTTCTCTTTATCATTCACATATGCCAGGAAACCGGTTTTCACAGTTCCATTTTCTTCCCATGCTCTGGCAAAAGCTGCCACCGCCTCATATAATCTGCTTCCGTTGTGGGAACAGTTATCCATACTTACCATAGCTACCGGCTTTTCCTCTGACAGATATCTCTCATACAAAAGCGCAGCAATTTTCCCAATGTAACTCTCCGGCTTTTTCGGACCGCACTCCATATCCGCTTTCACAGACGGCTGCTGCTCTCCTTTTCCATTCACCAGGCTGTAGCCTTTTTCTGTAATGGTAAAGCTGACCATTTTCAGAGAATCTTTCTGAAAGATCTCTTTTAAACGATTATAATCCCGGTCATTATCACTATCAGCCGTAAGGGATTCCACGACGCTGCCCACCACTGTTTTCTCCACAGAACCATCTGCCTTTAAAGTGACAAGAATACTGTAATCATCGTGAGGGACATTCATTTTCCCGATTATTTCATAATCATAGCCTTCCGCAACGATCAATCCACGGTCCAGAACGCCTCTGTTCAAAAGATTCTGCACTACATTTGCCTGAAAAGCCCGAAAGATATTCCCCGCGCCGAAGTGGACCCAAAATGGATGCTCCATGGTATTTATCCGCACTGCTTCCCGGTCAAATCCCGGAAGCTTATATCCGGCTTTTTCCCAAGCCGTTCTATCCTGTAAACCGATTTTATTTAACTGCATGCCAGTTCCTCTTTTCTTTAAAATATATGAATTTATTTATTCCCGCGAGCTACGACCCAATCGGACACGCTTCAGATCGTTTTTCACAATCGCTTCCCACAGCCCGTTGAGATAGGCAGCACCTAAGGCACGGTCATACAAACCATAACCCGGCATTGCAACTTCTCCCCAGATCATGCGTCCGTGATCCGGTCTGATCGGGCCTTCAAATCCAATCTCATACAAAGCCTTCATGATTTCGTACATATCAAATGTGCCATCACTGGATAAATGCGCCGCTTCCTCAAAATCCGTTGGGGAATTGAACTTCAAATTTCTTACATGTGCAAAATGAATCCTGCCTTTCAGGGAACGGATCATGTCAGGCAAATCATTTTCCAGATTGGTACCATAGGAGCCCGAACAGAATGTCACTCCATTATGAGGATTATCCACCATTTTCATCATTCTTAAAATATTTTCCTTATTAATAATGATTCTTGGAAGTCCAAAAACGCTCCATGCCGGATCATCCGGGTGAATTGCCATATTGATGTCATATTTATCACAGACCGGCATAATTCTTTCCAGAAAATATTTCAGGTTTTCAAATAATATTTCGCAATCCACTTCTTTATACAGTTCAAATAATTCTTTGATTTTTGACATCCTCTCCGGTTCCCAGCCCGGAAGTACAAAGCCGTTGGAATCAGAATCTATGGAAGTAAACATATCTTCCGGATTCAATTTATCTACAGTCTCCTGATTATATGCCAATACTGTAGAGCCATCGGGCCTCTTTCGCGCAAGCTCTGTTCTGGTCCAGTCGAATACCGGCATAAAGTTATAGCAAACCAGATGAATATCCGCCTGCCCTAATCGCTCAAGTGTGGTAATATAATTATCAATATAACGATCCCGGCCGCAAGTTCCCACCTTGATCGCATCATGGATATTTACACTCTCAATGCCGGACACGTGAAGCCCTGCTGCCTCCACTTCATCCTTCATTGCCTGAATATCCGAAGTACTCCACGCCTCTCCCGGAACGGAATCATACAGGGTCGTAATCACACCTGTCACCCCCGGAATCTGTCTGATCTGTTCTAAAGTTACCGAATCATGCCTGCTCCCATACCATCTCAATGTCATTTCCATAAAATCCACCATTTACCTTTCTTATGCATCGTTCCCAAGGATGTAGGCACATCCTCTGGCAAAGCTTTTTCTATTTGATAATTCTTATTATACTTTTATTACCGAAAAATCCAATTGGTATAGTTGTTGTGTACATTGCAAAACTTGCTGTAACGTATTATAATAGGATTTACCCCCAAAAGGATACGATGCACTAAATCCGGTATGTTGTAACAGTTCAGACGAGCTGACCCTGTCTGAACTGTTACAGTATGTTGAACTAAATGAATTTGATAACCAAAAATCAGCTTGTGCCGGGCGGCACTAGTCAGAAAGGACTCCTACAAGACTATGAAGAAAAACCTTCAGACGGCTTTCAGCACCCGCCAATATATGCGCTCCAAAGATTTTGAAATCTATTATTACAGTGATCTGGGACTTTCACCTGTGGACTCCCACAGCCACGATTACTATGAGTTTTATTTCTTTCTGGAAGGGAATGTGAACATTTCAATCAATGGTACCCCCCACCCCGTCAGACCAGGGGACTTTTTACTGATTCCGCCGGGCACAAAGCATCACCCCTGTTTCCTTGATCAGGAGAAACCCTACCGGCGGTTTGTACTTTGGATCAGCAAAGAATACTGCAGCAGACTCACCAACGCCTCAACCGATTATATCTACCTGATGCAGTATACCGTTACAGCAAAGCACTATGTCTACCATACGGAAGTCATTACCTTTAACGCCATACAATCCATGATCTTCCGGCTGATCGAAGAAACCAGGAACGATCGATTTGGTAAAGAATCTGAAATATCCCTTCAGATTAATACTCTGGTTCTTTACCTAAACAGGCTGGTTTATGAACAAAATCATCAGAAAACCGCCACTTCAGAAAAATCCCTGTATCTGAATATATGTAATTATGTATCGGATCACCTGGATGCAGACCTGTCCCTGGAACATCTGGCACAGCATTTTTATGTCAGCAAGTTTTATATTTCCCATACGTTTAAAGACAATATCGGCATCTCCATCCACCAGTACATTACAAAAAAAAGACTGCATGCCTGCAGAGATGCCATTCTTAGCAGTATGCCAATCAGCAGAGTTTTCGAGCAATATGGTTTTAAAGACTATTCCAGCTTTTATCGGGCTTTTAAAAAAGAATACGGCATTTCACCAAAAGACTATAAAGAAATGTATCAGCTTTCCGATGATCTTCACCAGTGAAAATCTCAGTCATAAACAAGGTCTAATCTAACCTCCGTCTAAAATGTCAATAATCTTACCTCTGCTTAATATGTCAATAATTTTATCTGCTTAATATGCCAAATGACCCGTCAAGCACTTGTGCAGGTCCGTTTGAACCTGTTGGAAATATGCGCAGGGCAAATAAAATACGGCTGTAAAATCACCCGGAAGAGCTTTAAGCCCAGTTCTGATTGATTCTGCAGCCGTATTCAAGATATCCCCAGTTTAATTAATACTGGTATAATGCTTTCTTAACTTTTCATATATTTTTTTAGAAATTTTATCCTTTAAAATGTAACAGTAGTTCACAAATCTTGCGAAACCCCGTTCCAGTTCCAGTGCCATACAGATCATTGGTATCACAAAGATTACTTCCCAGCGGAATACATCATATATCCCTAACAATCCCGGAGCAATCAGAATCCCTGTACAAAATATAGCAACTACCCCAATACTCAGCACTCTTCTGAGCATATTCATAGGTTTGCATACTCGGAATACCACCAGCATACTCACCATACCGCCAACGAGAAGGTTAAAGGTAGATGTCATTGTTTCGTTCATACCCCAGAAAGGACTTAATGCCTGTATCGTACTCATAGTGAGAACCATCGTCAGCGCAGCCGGCAGCGATACCCGCAGTACATGCTTTAAGAATCCGGTGGTGGTCACACCTTCTGTCTGCTCCAGCGTTAAGATAAAACTTGGAATTCCAATTGCAGTACTGCTGATCCAGGACAGCTGAATGGGAATAAAGGGATAAGAGCGCTGTAAAAATATAAATATAACACATAATATAACGGAATAAATTGTTTTTGTTAAATACAGCGCACTGACTTTTTCAATATTTGTAATGATCATGCGGCCTTCCCGCACAATGTTCTTCATAGATGCAAAATCCGAATCCAGAAGTACAATATGGGCAACCTGCTTTGCCGCATCACTTCCCGCTGCCATGGCAATACCGCAGTCGGCATCTTTTAAAGCAAGAACATCATTGACACCGTCTCCTACCATTCCCACAACCTTCTGGTTTGCCTGATAGGCTTTTACAATGCTTTGTTTCTGCTCCGGGCGAACCCTGCCAAATACAGAATATTTTGCAACCTGCTCTTTGAGTTCCTCAAAATCTTCCGGAAGCGTGGAAGCATCCACGTAATGTTCTCCGCCTTCCAATCCTGCTTTCACCGCAATATTGGAAACAGTTATGGGATTATCCCCTGAGATAACCTTAATCTCTACCTGCTGTTCTTTGAAATATGCAAAAGTATCCTTAGCGGTAGAACGAATCTGATCAGTAATAACCACCAGTCCCACCGGTGTTACTCCGTCCACCGATCCATCTTCCTGAGACATTTTCTCGCAGCTTCCAAGAAGCAGAACACGGAAACCCTGATTGGAATAGCCATCCACCCGGGCTTTTAATTCTTCGTCATCCCGGATTAAAAATTCCGGTGCTCCAAGTACAAATGCACCTTCCTGCCCAAACCGGATCGCCCTGTATTTCCGATCTGAAGAAAAAGGAATCTTCTCTTCCACTTGCCAGAGATTTGTTTTCTTAAAACGCTGCATCAATGCATTTTGCGTAGCATTTACGTCATCAAAAGCAAACGCTATTTCATTCATTATATTTTCAACGCGGATACTCTGCGTATCTCCCAGAGGTACCACTTCCACAACTTCCAGATTCCCAGTGGTAATGGTACCTGTTTTATCCAGACAGAGCACATTTACTCTGGCGAGGGCCTCGATTGCCTCCATTTCCTGTACCAGTGCACGCTGCTTCGCCAGTCGGCCTACTCCCAGGATAAAGGATACACTGGTAAGTAAGACCAGCCCTTCCGGGATCATTCCAATAATTCCGGCAACGGTACTGACAAGGGCGTTTGAAAAACTGATATCGTGAACGCTTTTCTGAGACCAGAATAATAAAATTCCAACCGGAATAATCAAAATACCCAGCACTTTAATAATCCGTTTAATCGTTCGCTGCATTTCCGACGTGGCACGTTTCTTGCTCTTGGCTTTTTTCGCAAGCTCCGTAGCATAATTCTCTTCCCCCACATGTTCCACACGCCCAATGCCGCTGCCTGCTACCAGATAGCTGCCTGACATAAGAACATCTCCAGGTTTCTTCTTCACGGGCTTGGATTCCCCTGTCAACATGGATTCATTGACTTCAATCCCGTCAGATTCCAGAACAATACTATCAGAACACACCTGGTCTCCGTTTTCCACAATCAGAATATCATCAATTACCACCTCATTCACCGGGATAATGATTCTGGCACCGCTTCGGATCACCTTAGCTTTGGATGCTGTTATAACCGACAGTTTGTCAATCAGCTTCTTTACTTTTAATTCCTGGGCAATACCAATTACTGAATTAATAATAATAACGCCCATAAAGGTAATATTTTTAAATTGTCCCGATATCAGAACCAATACACCTAATAATAGATTTAAAAAGTTAAAATAAGTCAGCGTATGGGTTTTCACAATATCCTTATTGGATTTGGAAATATTTGTATCTACCGTATTCACCTCACCCAGGTTAATACGTTTTTGTACTTCATCATCGTTCAGTCCCGTATAGTTGTTCGTCATCTATCCATCCCTTTATCCATCGTCTCTGGTATAGTATATGCCATTCCTGTACCAAGCGCCGCTGCACTTTTGCACACGGAATAAAACTTATACCTAATTATACTCTCGAGAAATTGCAAAGTCAATAAATGGCAATATTATTATTTCTTTAATAATAGGAAGAAAAGATAAAATAATCAACGAATGCTGTCTCGGAAAGAGAAGGGGGCGGACCAGGTCCTTGCTGTGCAAAGACCTGGATTCTTTTTTCTCATCTTCCCTATAAATCTGAAAAAATAACATTTTTAGATACATTTTTTATTTAACGTACTATACAAAAGCTAATTATTATTATATCATTAAAGCTGGTGTGCGCAATCATAACCACATAAAGGAGTGTTTAAATATGAGACTCAAAAAAAATTGCAAAAAATTGTTTACATTCTTATCAGCAGGCGCATTGTTTTTACTCGTTCCAGGATGTTCAGATCCGGGAAATACCGGTATCACAAAGTCCGTAATACAAGAAATCACACCTGCAAGCCCCAATGGTATTAATGTAGGGTGGTCTGTCTATACGCTTGAAAACGATTTTTTCAAACGCATGGACAAAAGTTTAAAAGAGGATGCCGGAAATTTAGGCATTACACTGCTTACCCACAATCAGAACAATGATCCGGAAGAAATGCTGCGCGGTTGCAAAAGCCTGATTGCACAGGACATTGATGCTCTGGTTGTCTCCCCCTGTTATCCGGGATATATGGAAGAAATTGTAGATCTGTCTCACGAAAAAAACATACCCATTGTCATCGTGGATATCGGTGACGGCGGTTCAGACAAGGATGCCCTGATTGTATCTGACTGCATTGCCGGTGGGGAAAAGGTGGCAGAATATGCTTTAAGTTTATTAAAAGACAATCCAGACCATTCAAAAGAAATGGCAGTACTGAAATGTGAATCTTCTGCAGTTTACGCCAATCGCCGCGGCGATGCATTCATTTCTAAGGTAACAGATGCCGGGTATAAAATAGCAGCGGTGGAATATGCCAACTCCGACGAAAACCTTGCATATACCAAAACTAAAAAAATGATACTTTATCATCCTGATATAGCCGTTCTCTTTGCAGAAAATGATCCAATGGCCCTGGGTGCTTCCAGGGCGCTGAAAGAAGCCGGCAAAGAAGATGTGCTCGTATTCGGCTTTGACGGAAGCCAGCAGGCAGTTAATGCCATTGTGGAAGGGGAAATGTCCGGAACTATGCTCCAGGATTCTGAAAAAATGGGCAAACTGGGTTTAGAAACTGCACTCCAGCTGCTAAATGAAGAGGTTCCGGCATTTGATGAACCCGAAAATAAAGTGATTTATACGGGTGGCTATCTGATTGGAAAAGACGGTGAAATGGTTCATAAAGATAAATAATCAAAACAGAAACCGTCCGGTATCAGTGCGGACGGTTTCTGTTCCTATACCTGCATTATTCTTTCCCGGATAAGTGCAGACATTTCTTCATCTGCCCCATGTCCGCCCAGACGGATGGATGGTTTTGTCTTACCGTGAAAATCACTTCCGCAGGTGATCAGAAGATTATTTTCCTGAGCTATCTCGATAAAATAAGTAATTTCCATTCTGCAGTGATAAGACGAATACGCTTCGATACCATCCAAATCCATTTTGACTATCTGCTGTAGGAAAGCATAGTCTCCCTGCAGATTCTGTCCGGGATGTGCCAGGACGGCAATCCCTCCTGCAGCATGAATCAGGTCAACAGCTTCTTCCATGGAAATGTATTTTATGGGCACATATGCCTGTTTTCCCTGTGAGAAATAATCCCAGTAAAAGTTTACAAAAGGATTGTCTGAGCGTTTTCCACCGGGCCGATACGGTAACAATATAGGATTATCCTTTGCATTTTCCTTTTTAAGCAGCAATTCTGCAATCAATTCTCCTGTTACAACACCATCTACTGAAACACCAAGTACTTCTTCCACTCCAATAGGAATCCCCGTCACTTCCCGGATAAGCTCAATTTTTTTCTTTGCTGCACTGCGTTCTTGTACAAGAATACTCTGCTCAATCCCTGCAAACACCGGATCCGTACACTCAAAGCCATAACCCAGCAGATGAAAGTTCCGCCCCATGCAGACACAGTCCAACTCTACTCCGGATATAACCTTTAATCCAATTTGACCCGCCAATGCCTGGGCTTGTGCTACACCTTTTACGGTATTGTGATCCGTAATGGACAGGAAACCGATGCCCGACTGTTTACACATGTTCATAATTTCAGGAACAGAAAACGATCCGTCATCACTGTAATTGGAATGGATATGCAAATCTGTTTTTGTCATGTCAGCAACCTCCTTCTAAAGTAATTTTACATCCTTTGCTCTTTACACTCATCATCAGAACCTGCAGTAATATTATTGCAGCCGTTGATATTGCATATAAAAGCCGGATGTTTCCAAATTGAATCACTTCAGCCAACCATGAACTGGATTCCAGAAAACGTTTCACACCACCTCCGATAACAGGTCCCAAAATAAATGCCAGCCCCACCGCAGCACTATAAAAATTATCGTACAAGATCCGCCCCTCTACCGGCATAAGCTCATATCGCCGGTTAAATACAGAAACCATAAACCCGGCATTCGCTGCTGAAGCAAATAAAAATGCGACAGGAATAAAGAAATAAAAGTTATGGGGATTCGATAATGCCATAAAAAATGTTTCACCTATAAAAAACCATATAGATGCAGTAAGTGCAAATTGATGTCCTCTTCTGTCACTCACTTTCCCCCAAACGCCCAACAGGAAGACCTGCGGTAATGAGATCAACATTTGCATACCAGTCGTTGTGACATAGGAAAGCTTCAGATAACGCATCATATATACTACCGTAAAGCTGTCAGCAATGGAAAGCATCAGGTAGAAGAAAAAGATATATACTACAAATGCCAAAAACAGGCGGTTTTTTATGGGCAACCGAACCATATCTGAAAACCTGCTTTTCTCCACCGGTATTTTTCGCCGTTCTGTATCAGGAATACGAAGTAAAGTCAATATTTCCATAACCCCCATAAGCATTGCCACCGAAAATAAAATTATAAATCCAATATATGCACCCGATACCGCATCAAGCAGCCTGCCTCCTGCCAGAGACAAAATAACCGTTGCCCCTAAAACAAAAGTCTGTCTTACCGCAATATACCTGCCGCTCTTTTTTTCCTCCACAAAAGTGACCATCCAGTTATTCAGAATAACGGTTGTCTGAGCCTGTAAAGTAAATGCTGTAACCATTACCGGTATAAAAATTATAATCTGCAAATTAGCCGGGATTAATACCGGGATTAAAACAATCAGCAATGTTGCAGCTTTAGATAAAACTGTTAATCCAATGGTTATCTTCCTGTAACTGTAAAACCGTTCCATAAAGGAAGAGAATAAGAGAATTGATATCCCACAGATATTCGTTATCATACTGATATAACTCACCAGCAAATCGCTTGCTCCCATGTATATAGCCAGACCGCTTAAAAAAACGCCGCTGGTTAAAAAAGTAAAAGAAGTGCAGAAAATAACCTGAGTATGAAATGATCTTTGCACTTTTGACAGTGCAGGCAGCTCCGCAGCAGTATCCGTCATATGATATTTACCCCCTTACCAGCATTATATCCGCAAAAATCTGTTCCGCAGTTAAATAAGCGATTCCTTCCAGATAATCTTGCCAAATATCCTCTGCGTACAGTATTTCTGCAGACATTTTATCCGGTAAGGTACTGTCAAAATAATCATTAATCAAGGGCAGGCATTCTTTGCGGAAATCATTTCCCCCAAGGGCAATGTATTGCGGATTTAGAATACAGCAGATTCCTGCAATTAGTTTTGCTATAATTCGGGAATATTTCTTATCATCTAAAGGGGAAGACAGCAAATCATCCAGCGTCTTTGTTTCATCCACCGGAAACAGTCCCAATTCTCCTACAAAGTTATTCCAGCCCCGCAAAACTCTTCCGCCAGAAAGAAAACCTGCACTTAGGCAATCGTTATCAAAATGGATATATGCCATATTTATATTTTCACATATTTCTTCCGGGTATTCTTTTAAATAACATCTTCCAAATCCCAGTGTAATGGCATTCAGATCATTTTCCAAAATTACCGGTATTCCATACCGCTGATGTATCGCCTCCCCAATGGGATGATCCTCCAACTGGCCCAGGGGATTTTTTCTCTGATAATTATGCCCATTGACAATACCAGGAACACCAATACCGATAGACTTTATTTCTATCCTGGTTACCAGTTCATCCAAAAATAAACAGATCGATTCTATGGCATTTTCTCCAGCAGGTAATATACCGCTGTCCTGAATTTCCCCACAGATATTAACGGTTAAATAACGGATACTATCACTTCCCAGACACAGCCCGACCCCGAAAAACCGGTTTTTATTTAATTCGTAGCGGACAGCCTTTCTTCCCCCAATCGATTCATCATATCCGGCATCCACAATCTCGTTATTCATCAGCATTTCCGTTAACAGAGTTCTTACAGTTGTGACACTGATTTTCGTTGCCTCTACAATCTCAGACCGTGTAGCTGAGCCCTTTTCTTTAATCGCCTTACGTACAACTGAAAGATTTACTTGTTTTAAAGCATGAGGCTTCCCTAATATATCTTTCATGTTACCTCCTGTCTGACAGACTTTTATAATATACTTATATAAGTTTATAACAAAAGTATATACTCTGTTGTACTTAAAGTCAAGTGTTAATATCTATGGCATAATATATTTTCGGATGACACCGGGTGAAGCACTGCTGGCTATTCATTCACCTGTTTGACAACGTACTTCATCAGGTTGGTTTTGTTGGTTACTGTTTTGACCCTTCGGAAACTCACAGTAACAGCCGGAAATAGCATCTCAGTTACATATACTGGGGCAGTTCTGGAAACTTTCCAACAGGCATTGAAGATGTGATTAAGTACAGCTTCTGGATGATGAAATTTAACGGGTTTGCGTGATTAGTCTCAAACACGCATAATCACAAAGTAAACGAAGAAAAACCATACTTTTGTAAAAATTAAATTATTTTTAGAGTTTACAATACTATGTAACATTTTAATTCCAATTTGTAATTTTTTTCTTACAAATATGACAATATATTTAAATCTTAATCCAATCTCAATTTACCGCAAACATTATTTATGATATATTTTCTAATATATTAGTACATACTAATAGATTTAATTAACACACTCCGCAGCGCCCCACGCTGTGGAGTACTCCCAAGGAATATATGATTATATTTGTGGAAATATATCTTCTTCACAATTATGGGCTCGGCTGACTTCTCACAGTTCATTGTTACTCCGCTAATGAGTCCGCGGTGAGATCTCCACGCTTAGGGTGCGCACTCTTTCACTCCGTGTATCCGCCGCATCTACACCCATTTGAACGCGCCCATGGCGCGCAAACAAAAAGCCCCGAAAACCTTAGTTTTCGGGGTAATAAAAGAGCGCGAGACGGGACTCGAATAATACAGTAGTTAAAAAACACTGATAGAAAGGGACGTTTTGCCACATCTATTTTTTACGGACTCAATGACGGACTCAATGATAAAAAGTGCAAAAAAAAACGGAAATTACGAGAAAGGTAGTTTTCCCGCTAGGCTAAGAACTCAATCTTCTGTAATTTATCAAATTTTCAAGTTAGGCTTTTGCCATTTCTGAAAGATAATTTTTTTCTCTTCCGAAACAGGATGATTTTTTTACAAAGAAGCTACCGCATTAACTGCCAATGTATTACCCAAAAATAATACTCGTAAATTTAATTGGCTACTATTTTAAATCCTTTTTCTTCAATAAATTTTGCTTCCTCAATTAATAATCTATCCATTAATTTAGTAACAAACTCAATATACCTTTCAATATCATTATAGGATAAAATATAACTATTTTCTCCATGTGCAATAGAATTTCTAATATTAACAAGTTTATCCAATTCAAACTTAAATTCATTAAAATTACTTACATCTATATTGAATATATTAAGCAATGCAATAAACACCTCAAATTTCAAATTTGACTTAGTATCAATTTTTCCGCTTATTTTTATATTACTTTTCATGACTGATAAAAAATTTTCAGTAAATTTACATTTTTGCTCGAAACTATGTTTTCCTTTTAAAGAATTGTAACTTTTATTATTTGCATAGGTCAAAATCTTATATGTCACTTCATTGGATGATAAATTTATCCTATTAATAAATTCAAATATTAATCTGTATGACTCTACAACATAACCCTCCCAATGTGCATATATCATTGGTAATGTCATCTTCAAATAAATATTATTATATTCATCATTTTGCAAATTAAAATCTATATCCCTAAATAATAATTTTATGTTTTTTAACTCTTTGATTCTCCAATCCCTCTCAGCTTCAAGTTCATTGATTATTCTTTCTTCTCTGGTATCCATAATTTATTCCTATTCACCATATAAAAATTTTTCAGCAATCTCAATTTTATTATCAATCCTTGATTTGCTACTACTAGAAGCTCCAGTATTTTTCTTAAACTCCTTATCATTTTTCATTTCATTAATTCTTCTTATTAGCTCATCGTTATCCATTCTTTCAATAACCTCAAAATTTTTTGACATATTAACCATTACTGAGTCATAAACACTTGTCGAAAAATTTAAAGTTGATAGTTTAAAAACATTAACTTTTAAATTTTCTAACTTACTACATAAATGAACAAATAAATCCTTTTCCACTTTGTAATCAAACTTTAATTCACCTTTACTTATTCTCAGCATATAATCATCCATATGTTTTTGTATATTATTTACAAAAGTAGTACCAAAATTTTTTAAAGTAAAATATCTAAGAACTAATTCTTGTGCATACATTTGTTCTTCTTGTTCTTTTCGTATATGTATTATACTTGTAAATTTACTAATTTTAGACAATTCTTGTATAAACATATTAAATTTATTATCATATGGTCTAAAAATACAATTTCTAATCTCTTGTTCGCTTAGTTTCACACCACCTGTATTTAATCTATTGAATAGTTCATAACGCATATCATATTGGCTATCATATCGTATTATCTCAACACGACAAACAGCTCGTTTTAATAATAATTTCAGATTTAATTGTAAGGTATCTATGCTAAATCCAACTAATTTATTTAATATAGGTGATTCACAAAGAATTAAATTGTTTTTCTTTTCATCTCTTAGTTTTCCGAAAAAAGACAATACTGTAGATAAACGTTGCAATCCATCTACTAATTCCCACACATTTTTCTTTGTCTCGGCTACAAAAATAGGTGGAATGGGTATGCCTAATAGTATGGATTCAATAAATCTAGTTTGCGTTTCTTCACTCCATCTGAAAGCCCTTTGAAATTCAGGTGAAATAATCAATTCATTTTCTTCGTACATGTTCATAATTTCACCAAAAGACATATCCATTCTATCGGTACGTATCTCTTTCCGTGAATCTGATACTTGTTTTTCTAGTTCTTCTTGTAATATTTTATTAACACTTCCCATAATATCCTCCTAGTTCTCATTACTACTAAATAAACGAAAAGTATGTCATCTAATAAAAGTACTATCTCTCTGTAGATATCCCCTTGAAAAACTCTATATAATCTACTCCAAATACCTGCTGTAAGCCTACTAAATCACTTATGAAGATATTCCCTCGTCCCAACTCAATCAGTGAATATGTACTCCGACTTAATGGCGACCCCAACGTTTGAAGTTTAGCAATGGTTTCTTCCTGAGTTAAATTCCGAGATATACGGATTTGCTGTAAATTCCGCCCAAATATTTCATTATTTAACAACTTCATGACATCCTCCCCATATTTTGCTTATAACTATAAGCTATTTACTTGATTTTATCAGAAAAACAAGATATAATAGCTTATAGGTATAAGCATTTAAAAATAAATTAAGGAGAGACTATATGGACGATATACCAAATAACGAATCATTTTTTAAAAATTTGCAACTTAAAGGTAATTCTGTGTATAGCAGTATACAACAATCAATACTCTTACCGAAAAAGGAGATAAAAATGTCATATATAGCGGAAATTTTTGAGCGTTCAACCCTCAATGAAATAACAAGCTTTTTACTTACCGGAGCTGGAGCAATGCCTAGGGAAGATGGAAATACAGACTATCAAATAAGGCTTAAAAATGCTTATCAGCGTTGTGAAGATATTCTTTCTACATATGATAACGACAAAGATTCTATTTTATATACTGCCATTAATCAGTTAGTAAGCGAAAATGAACAAGTATATATGGAAATTGGATTTCAAGCTGGTATTTTATTAGCTTATGATATGTGGTCTAACTTGCACAATGATATTTCCAGTGCACAAACAAATGAATGAAACATTGAAACTATTCAGATCATTAAATTAAAATGATTCTAGTGAATCAGGAGTATCTTATCAAGGATATACCAGTTACTGGCATGCTTCGTCCTTTATAAGGTACTCCTGCTTATTCTATGCTCCTATCAGAGAATTAAGGTTTTAGTTGCTTAATTTCCTCCTGATATTTGTCAGACAGCTTTACAGCCGATTCGATTATATCCCCAAAAAATTCCGGGATCGAAAGCTCCTCCTGTTTTGCAAACATGGCTAACTGTACTTCCTCTTTTAATCCTTGAAAGAGAAAACTAATTTCATCTGGCATCTCTTCAGGCACTATCTTTTCAAAATCTGCCAGGACTTCATTTTTGGAAACCGTTTGCGTGCACAATTCACGTGTTTTTTGGCTAAAATCCTGAAATTCAGTTGTTTCGAAAAGAGCATCTAAGTCAAAATTTCCCGCTTCACATTCTTTCATAGCGGTGGCAAGCCTTAGATTTAGACGTTCAAATTCATCTTCCAGAAGTTCAGCAGAACCAAATTCTTTTCTTAGATTTACAATGGTCTTCGTACATTCTAAGTACTCATCAAATTTGAATGCACTTAAATAGCACATAGAAAGGCGGCTCTGCATCTCAATCACTAGCTTAAAATTGTTACTGTCAGCAGGCGTAAGCAAAGAAATACCGGATTTAAAATGCCTGATACAATTATCCGTATTTTCATACCACCACGCGACCTGCCCTCTGTGATATTCATAAATGGCTCCTTCCCTGCAATGTTTGGTATCGAAAGTCAATGTTTCTTTCATCCTGTCCAATACATCACTCATGGTACGATAGTACAGATGCTTTTCCAGGTAGTCCAGTATCACTTCAAATAAGTAAAATCCCAAATTGTTATCATCTATGTCCAGCGTCTTAAAAATACTCTTGCTCATGCTTAGCAGATCAGAATACAATACGTCATCCGATTTATAAGCTTCTCTTAACTCCCGGATAAACGACTGGCATTTCTTAAGGGAGGGGACACCAAATATTCCAAGCACTCCATGCAGAAACGGATGTATAGATAGTCGATTCGTATGTTCATCTTCCTGAATCCACCCATAATCAATCAATTTGTTGATGCCGTTAAAGTCTTCCAATAACATCCATTTGCCAAATAACCGTTTCGGGATACCAGATGCTGGCATTAATCGTAAATGCTGTAAGATAACCTGATTCTGATTAGATAAATGCTGTAACTGGAATAACCGGGCTAAATGTTCTTTCGGTGTTGCAGTTTTGATCCGCTCATCTTTCTGGATTCTTACTCTATTGGGACTGGAAATATACAGATGATCATTTTTTAATGCTTCTAACAGTTCTTCCGGTTCTAAATCAGTCGCTTTCATGGTCTTTGCTGCCATCTCAATGGTAAGTGTATGCCGGTAAACCTCTTCAATGATCGCACAGGCGATATCCGGCTTTTGCTTTTCTTCTGGTATGTAGGAAAAGAATATTTTCTGTAACGCTTCCATTGACGCAATCTCTTTTACCGGATAGCAAGGGAAATCATCCGTCATGCTGCTTGTTGTGACGAGGAGGCGAAAGGAAAGTGATGCAAACTCCTGCAATAATTCGTCTTCTTCCGGAAGCTGGTTAAAGTTATCCAATATGACCAGTGTATGCTCTCCCAAACGCTGAAACAGGCGGTAATGGGATTCAAACAGGTCACGTTCGCTCATATCCGGTGTGTCATCTATGAATGACAGTTGGCAGATCGCCTGGTACAGGTCTTCCTCATAGTAAAGATAAAGAACATGATCATATTCTTTTTTATACGCACTGCCATAATATTTTGCAAGTTCCGATTTCCCGATTCCGCCAATCCCCTGTAAAAATAAACAAGATTCCTCTTTTAATCGTTCATGGATGGCAAGAACCTCAGTATCGCGTCCAAAAAACACTTTGCTGCCCTTCGGGTAATGATAATTTTCCAAATAATCAGATAATACAATATGGTCTTTGGCATCACCTTTGCTTTTTGTGTCTGCCCTACGGAGTGTCCCCGCCCTGATGCACTCGGCAAGGAACTGTGCCGTATCTTCTTTCTGTGCTGCAATTGCCTGACGCTTTTCCCAGGATATCGTATCATCCTCCATCAGAAGGTCGCAAAGCCTTTTTACTGTCAATGGAAGATCAAAAATATCAGCTAATAGATAGGAAACATCTTCTTTTAAATATGAAAAATGCTGATCATCCTGATAAAAATCTACAATCTTTTTTGGTATAGGCAGCTGCCCTTTGACGATCTTACGGATATCCGTCTCTATTGGTTCCGGAATTATAATTTTCTCCTGTGAAAAAGCATAATCAAAAATCCTGCGAAAGTATTCTACCCCGCTTAAATTACCAGCTGTGCGGTTTTCCAATAGAATTTTTGCAATGGAACAAAAATCAAATCTGTCTCTCATATAATTCCCCCCTTTAATTTTATCTTAAAAATTTCACCCTGTTTTTACCCTGTCTCCGCCCTGTTCCCAGCGACTGCCATACGGTAAGATATAAATAGAATTTCGAAATTCACAAAGAGATATTGGCACTTGAAAATTTATTTGATCAAAAACATGGCACTTGTGGTGTATTTTACCACAAACATACGTTCTATTCAAGCTTGAATGAATATTTCAGCAACCCGTAAATAACAAAATAAAAAACGAAAAGAAAAGGAGCGTTCAAAATGAAGATTATACCAGACATTAAAGCAACCTTTGGAGATACTTACTTTTTAGGCTTCACAGAGAAAAAGAAATTTGATCCTACAACCAACAAACGCACAGAGGTAAACGAAAGCTATGTATGCAGGCTTGCATCCTCTGAATTACAAGGGCAAATCGAGGTAACAGTTCCCTTAAGCACAGCAGTCGATCAGCTTAAGTTCAATGAAAAAGTCCTGATGCAGGGCGTTGTCATTGATCCATATGCCAGAAACTCAGGCGGTTCTTTTGCTCAGGTAATCCTCCGGTGTACGGCAAAAACGATTATATCGGATGCCCCCGGCAAACCAGCCATTGACCGAAGCATGGGGCAGAAATAAGTGATTTAAGCAGTCGGGCGGCTATCTGGCAGGCAGGGTGCCGCCCGCTGGGCTGCGGAGCATAAGCCCAGGCGGCAGCATAGGGCGGTGCCCTGCCTGCGTGAGCAAGTCCGCCAGGACGAACGAACCGGCTTCTTACCTCCCCTTTACTAATAGGGAGGTAGACAATACAAAAAAATTCCGTAAGCGGGCAGGGCATCCCAGCCATATATCCGCCTTACGGAGCCAAAATAAAGGAGTAATTCAAAATGGACAACAACGAAAAAGAACTGGATGCACTCATTGACTGGGTTCAGGTGACATTTAAAGAACTAAACCACCTAAAAATCATGAAATACATTTTACAGTTTGATCAAGGACTTATGACTTATGAGGGCAGAGGACGTTTCCGCTATGCTGGGAAGTGGGTATTTGGCGGAATAGAAATACTGACACCCCCAGGTGACTATCTGGAAATGGGGTATCATCTTTACATGACAGGATCTGCCTGCCGGTCATTTGAAATTTATTTAAAAGCACAGAAAAGAACCTGGTTTGATTTCTTCCGGGACTGCTTAAGCTATGGTGGGAGTTTCACCAGACTGGATATAGCAGTTGATGACAAAAACCCCTATTTTGCAATCCGAAAAATAGGACAAAAGGTAGAGGAAAAGGAATGCGTGTCAAAGTTTCGGAACTGGACATTTATAGATGGAGGGACTACTAACGGTGAAAAAGCCGGATGTACCGTGAATCTGGGATCGAGAGAATCCTTATGTGCCATGGTGTTCTATGAAAAGAATTATGAACAAAGCAGAAAAACAGGTATGCCCTTGGAAACTTACGGCGCATGGAACCGCTACGAAGTCCGGTTAAGAAAGGAAATGGCGACAAACTGTGTAAGAAGCCTTGTGGAAAGAGGGAACATCTGCTTTATCGGATTAGAAATCATCAATTACTATATCCGAATGACAGTCAAAAGCGATACGGATGAAAACCGGGCACGCTGGCAGACATGGCAACCGTGGGAGCGGTTTATTGAGGGAATGGACAAGCTAAAGCTGACCATGCGTCCAGCCCCCAGAACATTGGAGCAGAAAAAACAGTGGATTGAGAACTATGTGGCTCCAACACTTAAAATGATACAAATGGCAGATGACAATTTAGGGGAAGAATTCCTGAAAAACGTGATTGAGGAAGCCACCTTAAAGCAAAGCCAAAAGAGAATTGTTGAGGATTACCTGTTTGGCAGACAGGAAATGCTGGAAGAACAGGAGAAAGAAAAGAAGCATTTCCAAGATGCTATAGATTTACAGAATAACGGTTTTGTTTTTGCCGATATTGATCATCCATTCTAAAACCGTTTATTGGCGAAATAAGCAACTAAACAGAAAGGGGGCATATATGGACAGGAAAAACTTTATTATGGATTCTGCGCCTGTATGCTCTCTCTCAGACAAACAGTTGTTGCGGGACTTACTAAACAGCGATATAATGAAAACAGATGTGGTAAAACAACAACTGAATATGATAAAGAAAAACAAAGTCTTAGAAATCCATGAATATACAATCACTGCACCAAAAGGCAATGATGCAAGATGGCAGACTTACCTAAAGAAAGATGGAAAGCGGGTAAAGATTTCCGCAAAAAGTGAACAGGGTTTGTATGATAAATTATATGAATTCTACTATCAAAATAATCTTTCTTTAGAGATGTTATATCCGGAATGGGTGGAAAAGCGTACAAATGCGAACGTTAATATCCGTACGATACGGAGAAATAAGAATCATTGGGATAAGTATTACAAAGAACATAAAATCGTGCAAATCCCTGTAAAAACACTCACAACGGATATGCTGGAAACATATTTCAATGAAATGGTTAAGAAGTATTCTCTGACACTGAAAGAACTGAATAACATGAAGTTTATCCTGAAAGACATGCTGAAAATGTGTAAACGAAGAAACCTCATTGACAGCAACCCTTTCCTTGATATAGAGATCAATAAAAATGCCTGCCGTCCAGCCAATAAGTTAAATGACGTAAGCCGGGTGTATCTGCCTGATGAACAGGTACGATTCTTTGAAGCTTTGAGGAAAGAAATTCTGGCTTATCCTGATAATACGGACTGCTATGCTATTTCTCTGTTGTTTAAGCTGGGACTGCGCATCGGGGAATTGTGTGCCCTTACCTGGGATGATATCGACCTTGAAACGTCTGAAATACATATCCACAAGATGGAAACACAGGACGAAGACAGTACCGGAAAAATGCGTTCTGTAGTCGTTCCATACACCAAAAAGAAAAGTTCTTATGGTGACCGGTTTCTTCCACTTAGCGAATATGAATTAGATATCTTTCAGAAAGTAAAAGCAATCAATGAAGAAAATCATTTCAAGGATGGAAATTTTATTTTCTGTGATGAATACGGCAGAACCAGAATCAGGGAAATTGACAACCGAATTCGGAAGCTATGCAATCAGGCAGATATCACACCAGTGAAGTCCGCACATGATATCCGGCGGACAGTTGCAACACAAATGCATATGCAGGGGATACCAATTAGAATTATTCAGGAATTTCTCGGACACTCTGACACAAAGACAACCTGGGGCTATATTGTGAACAATCAGGAAAAGGAAGTCCTGCATTCCAGAATCAAGAACGCACTGACAAATCTGAATGGACTCACTCAAGCTAGTGGGGGTTTATGATGCAGAACACACCATCTATAATTTCACGGACTCAAGCGGACTCAACCATCGAAAAAGCAAAAACCCCGCAAACCCGCATAAACACTGCAGATTTCGGGGCATAAAAAGAGCGCGAGACGGGACTCGAACCCGCGGCCTCGACCTTGGCAAGGTCGCGCTCCACCAACTGAGCCACTCGCGCATATCTTACTTTTCTTTTTTATCTCCTTGAGACAAGAATTATAATACTATATCTTCCTGTATTTGTCAACAGTTATTTTGAAATTTTTTATATTTTTCAAATTGTATATTCTATTTTGTTAAAAATACTATAAAGAACGGTATACAAATGCTGTAAAAGTATCGTAAACATTGAAACTCTCCCTACAAATGTAACCGTTCTCTGCTTCATGATATTACTATATTATATAACTCATCACAGCTCATCATCACCAATATACTCCGTTTACTGCTTTAGCAGAACACTTAAAACATACTGATTATTCGGAAGTGTTTTATGAGTGATATTATTCAGACGAATTAAATCTAAATCCACCCAGATCTCTTCCGCCGCTATCATTACATTGGCGAACATGATACCCAGATTTAATTCTGCAAATTTTCCAAAGGTACCATTCGCCATTACAGCTTTCTTACAGAAGACATGGATTCTGTTTTCATAAACAACAAATCGCCATGGCTGGCTGTTATAGCTGGATGGAGCCAGCCTTGCGGTATCCAGGATCTCTTTCACCCAGGTCTTAGGTCTCTCTTTATATGCACACAGTTCATCCAGACTCAGACGCTTGGCCTCATAATCATGGCGGAACAGAGAGCCTTTGGGAAACCCAAATGCCAGAGCCGTGACAAAATCATACCCATCCTCTTCCATCTTTTTGTCTTTTCGTTTCGCCATACCGAGAAAGCAGCTTCCAATTCCTTTTGTATTTAGATACAGTGATATGTGTTCCATAATATAGCCTGCATGCAGATCTCTTTTTTCTTTCTTCTCAGCGTACAGAGCGATATAATAAGGCGCGCTTACATTTACCAGTCCACCGACACGGCCTCTTTTCGAAACATTATCAATAATTTCAACTTTCACACCAATTCCGGGAAATATCGGTTCTATTTCCTCTACAAATTCAAGGATTCCGCTTAAGATTTTATCATCTATTGCTTCCTTTTTAAAATTCCGTATCGATTTTCTGACATAAATCGCTTCGTACAGATTCATTCTTCTCACCCATTTAAACATTTTGTAACAATATTGTAACATGTTTTGATCAGAATATCTACTGAAAATTTGATGGAAAATTGTTTATTTTTTAAAGCATTACCTGTACAATTGTTCTAATTTATCCAAATAACTTCCAAAGACTTTCAAAGCTTCGTCTACCGGTTCCGGCTGTGTCATATCTACTCCACACAACTTCAGTAAATCTATCGGATCCATGGAACTGCCCCCGCTTAAGAATTTCTTGTAGTTTTCTACCGCATCTTTTTCACCATTTAATATTTTACTGCTAATGGCAATTGCCGCTGAAAAACCTGTAGCATACTGATAAACATAAAACGGTGTATAAAAATGAGGTATTCTTGCCCATTCAAAAGCGATGTCATCGTCAATTATCATCCCGTCACCAAAATAAGTTTTATTCAAATTATAGTATACCTTGCACAATGTCTCCGCATTCAGCGTTCCGCCCTCTCCAACTACTTTATGAGTAGCTTTTTCAAATTCTGCAAACATAGTCTGGCGATAGAGAGTGCTCTTAAACTGATCGAGGAAGTAATTAATCAGATATGCTTTTTCCTGCTTATCCTCTGTCTTTTCTATTAAATGATGAATCAACAGCGCTTCATTGCATGTTGATGCCACTTCCGCAACAAAGATCTTATACCCCGCATAGATATAGGGCTGGTTTTCATCGGAATAATAGGAATGGAGTGCATGACCCATTTCATGTGCCAGGGTAAATACACTGTTAAGATTATTCTGGTGATTCAGAAGTACATAGGGATGGGTACCGTAAGCCCCCCAGGAATAAGCACCTGTTCTCTTTCCTTCATTTTCATAGACGTCAATCCAACGGCTGGCGAATCCTTGCTGAAGCAATCCCTGATATTCTTCTCCTAAAGGTGCCAGACCCTCCAGAACTATTTTTTTCGCCTGTTCATAATCAATTTTCATATCTACCCCAGACACCATTGAAACATGCAGGTCATACATGTGAAGGTCCTCCAGATCCAGTAATTTCTTACGCAGATCCACATACCGGTACATCAGGTTCATATTCTTATGAACTGCTTGGATTAGATTATCGTACACATGAACCGGAATATTACTGTCGTCCAGTGCCGCTGCCAGTGCGGAATCATAGTTTCTGGTTTTGGCGTAAAAAGCCGCCTGCCTGGCATTGGCATCGTAAGTAGCAGCCAGTGTATTCTGGAAGCTCTTATAAGAGGCATATATGGTCTCGAAAGCTTCTTTGCGGACTTTCCTGTCCTTACTCTCCAAAAAGGATATATAGCGTCCCTGGGTCAGTCTGACGGTATCGCCCTTTTCATCTGTAATATCTCCAAATTTAATATCTGCATTATTAAACATGCTGAAAATATTTCCTGGCCCCTGTGCAATCTCGGAGACACCAGCCAGAAGTTCTTCCTCTTTTTCAGATAAAACATGATCCTTCTGCCTTATTATATTCGTTAAAAATTTCTGGTATCTTTCCAAACCTTTAGTTTCTGCCTTAAATTTCTCCAGTAATTCTGCCGGTATCCCCAGAATTTCCGGTACCACATAAGCGGTGGCACTGTTTAACATGGTCATAATTACCTGGGACTCTCCTGCCATCTGCTGATACTTGCCATTGCCGGTATTCTCATGTAATTTCTGGTTAGCATACACATATATTTTTTCCCCCAGCTGATTCATATCGCTGTAGGCATCCAGCATTTCCAAAAGGCGATTCCCGCTGTCCTTCAAATGTCCACGGAATGCTGAAAATTCTTCAATCATTTTTTCCAGCTGTCTGCTGTCTTCTTTCCAGGCTTCATCATTTTTGTATAGATCTTCCATTGCCCATGTATGTTCTGTCTTTTGTTGTTCTCTGGTTATAATCACGTTTCCTTCTGCCATATAAATTCCTCCATTCTTTTGCTTCCATTTCTTATGGATAAGTATACGAGCCTTAAAAAATACTGTCAAGGGGTGCAGTTGCTGTCTCTCATTTCTTCTGAAAAAACGCAAAGACAAAACCAGAGCAGCAAAGAAGCTGCTCCGGTTTCTCATAAGTATTAATCAGCAAAACCCAACTATAATGCATTTTTAGATCAAATATAAAACGTCCGCTGTAGAACTAAATACATTTCACAATAAAAACACTGCTGCCTTCCCTGTCATTAATGACGGTCTCTTTTACCAGTTTAAAATAATCTTGTTTTCGCAGCGTTCCAAGGAGCACCTCCCGCTCGTCAGAGTACATCACAATGCATCCGTCTTCTTTTAACAGCTCTTTGGATTTTGTCCAGAATTTCTCATAGAGTTTCTGTACGAATACCCGGTCCTTGGTTTTCGATACACCCGGCATGTTGGTTACAATCTCATCAAACAGGTATTCGTGACGGAAATCAAAATAATCACGGTTGATATAGTGAGCAATCATTCCGGCATTTTTAGTATTTTCTTCTGCTTTTACTACCGCTTCTTCCAAAATATCCAGTCCATATATCGGGTCGGCTTTCGCAATTTTACTGCGTTCAACCAACATTGTTCCCACTCCGCAAAATGGATCTAATACCTGTGCCCCATCCTTTAAATACTCTTTTGCAAGTTCCATAATAAGTGCTGCATTGCAGGGCGAAATAGACGTCGGCAGTGTCTGTTTCCGATAAGAAAACCGTTTATCCTCTAAAGTATAAAGCTTTAACAGCGGAATGAAATCCCCTGCTTTATTCTCAATCAGCCGCAATTCAATTTCATATTCCGAGGAAGAATTTATCAATTTTCTGTCCAGCTGCTTTTCCAGCGCTGCAGAGATCTTACGTATAAAAGGACCTTTTTTATCCAGCGTCATACGGCTCTTTAATTCAATGCGGTAATAAAACGGACCTTCCCCACTGTGCATCTCCTCCAGAAATGGCAAGAGTCCTGAGCGTTTAAGCTGGTAAGCCATTTCTTCCGGCGTACCTCTAAGCACCGGTGCTCCTTTAACCGGAAACAGCATTTCCTGATACGTCCGAATCGGCAGAATTTCTTCCAGTGATTCTGTTGCTACCCGAAGTCCCCCTGCCAGCATCTTAATCTCACCGTCTGCAATTTGGTTCTTCGTGACTTCCCTGTGGCTGCGATTTGTAAGCAATATCACTTCCAGAGGTTTATCAAGTCCTGTGAATTTATGCTTTTGGGGCTTCTCGTATTTCAGAATCATATTCTGCAGCAGGGCAGATTCTTCTCGTACATGCTTCATATTAGATTCCTCAACAGGATCATTTGTCAGCTGTAGAAGCCTTTCTTTTAACATTGGCAGATAATCCTGGTATTCATACTGTGAAACAGCTTTCAAAAAATCAGATTTAATAAATAGTTTTTCTTCCTTCTTATAAGCTTTCACTAATACAGGCAGCAAATCCTCACATTCCAGATCCCCCATAATAAGGGCGGCATTTTTCCTAACTTTTGCATCCTCATTCTTCAAAAGTGCCACAAACACCTCAAATTCGCCTGCCAGTTCATACGCCAGTGCACGTTTTGCATACGGCTCCTTCATTTCCTGTCTTAGAGAAATCAAATTTTTTCTTATTTCACTGCCATCACAAATATTTTTATACAACTCTTTTATCATAAAGCTCCTTACAGGCTACGTGCCCGCTCTCTCTATTTTTCTTTTTCCATAATTTTTTTACGGCTTACTTCCAGTACAAGTTCTCTTAATTTATCAGTAACCTCAAATTCTTTTGCTTCTTCCACTCCGTAATTCATCTGCAGATCATACTCCAGCGGCAGCCAGGTGGACAGATCTGATTCGTTGTGCTGGATAACGGCTTCCATCTTATCCAAGACATGAAATAATCTGGCCTCATTGGTTTCGTTTTCCTCCATCTCCCTATGGAGATCCAAAAATTCCTGCCTTCTGCCCCCATCCAGCATTTCGGCAATATTTTTGATTTCCAATCCTTCAACCGCCCTTGCTTCATCCGTCTTTTCAAAACAGGGAATATCACCCGTTACGGCTTCTCCCTTATCATGGATCAGACACATGTGCATGACCTTTTCCATATCCAAATCAGGAAAATCGTCCCTTAAAAGCCAGGCGAACAGAACCAGTCTGAAGCAGTGCTCCGCTACACTTTCTTTTCTTCCAGAAGAAGTCTCACAGTGCCTGGTATTGCACTTAAGCTGTTCTGACAGCTTCAGGAATTCTAATATGGCTTCTGCATGCACGGTTATCCCTCCATCACTTTAACATAATAAGACCGGTTGCGAGGACCGTCAAATTCACAGAAATAAACCGCCTGCCAGGTACCCAGAATCAGTTTCCCATTCTCCAATATCAGAGTGGATGATGCGCCAACAGCCGCGGATTTCATATGTGCATGGGAATTTACTTCAAAATGGCGGTATTCTTTATCCTGAGTTGGGAACACCTTTTCATAACCATATATAAAATCTGTACATACATCCGGATCACAATTTTCATTAATCGTGATGCCTGCCGTGGTGTGAGGACAATAGATCACTACAATTCCATCCGCAATCCCACTCTTTTTCACATCTTCTTTTATGCTTGCCGTAATATCCACCAGGCGCTGGCGCTGTGATATTATTAAATTATGCTTATAGGTATTCATTTCATATACTCCTCCATATAATTTCCTACATCTGTTTTAAACGCTTCCCATTTATCTTCATTTTCTACAAAATACTTGGGGCATATTTTCCCGGTTACATCGTAATGCCGGATAATCTGATCCGTCCCCAGCTCGAACTTTCCGCAAAGAAAAGCTACCAATTTAACCAGCGATTCATAGGTTGCATCATTATATTTTCCACTTTCATCCGGGTGGCAGCATTCAATGGAAACGGTATCCTGATTTCTGTCATTTGAAGCATATGCCATCTCAGAAGTGGGTACACACTGAATAATTTCTCCGTCCAGACCAACGATAAAATTACTGCTTAAATAATCATTCTGCAGGTCCTTGAGGCTGTCGAAATAGTCCCTGTTTTCCTGAGCCGTAGTCATGGGATTGGCAAGATAATGTACAACAATGGCTGTGATCTTATCGGTGGGTATCCCAGGTCTGGAATATGGATTGATATCAAGCAGCTGGACATCGATATCCGGCTGGGGTATAGGATTTGAATCTTCCGTCTCCGCTGCCGCCTGGGTTTCTGCAGTTGTTTCGGTCACACTCACCGGCTGAGCTTTATGGAAAATCAGCCTGTACCCTACAACAGCAAGAACGATAATAAATATCCCTACTCCTGTCACAATCGTTCTTTTCACCATTTCCACACGCTGCTGATTTTGTGTTTCTCTTCCTCCCCTGGACCTTCTTTGGGACATTCTTCTTTTATTTCTCTGACTGTTTCTCATTCGTATTCTCACTTGACCGCATTCATAACAAAAGCCTGTCTGCGATACTGTCTAATTAATTATGTGAAAATGTTTTCACATTTTTATCAGTTTCAATTCCGTACTGTCTAAAGTTTTTGAACTTTAATTCAAACACGATCTAGTATAGCTTCAAATTGTGAAAATTTTTACAACATTTCCTTATTTTTTTCTTAACACAGAATAAAAAGCCTGCATAAACATCCCATTTAACAGCTGTTACCTCCCGGTTAGATATACGATTTTACGAAAAAATAGCGCTTCCACTTTAACAGTGCGGCGCTACTTTTACCTACCCGGTCAGGGCAAATTCCGTTTCTACATCAACTTTACCTTGCTAGGTGCTATTCTTCTGATATCGTTTAACATTACTTCATTTGGCTCAAAAAGAATTTTCTCCATTCCTTTATCAGACTGCATAATCAATGCGAAAATCTTATGATCCGGTTCACCGGAAGAAAAATCAACGACTTTGATACTATTGTTCTGATTGTAATAATCCAGCTCATGTGAATTTACAGGAGCCATAAGTATCATTTTTTCCAGATCCAGGCTGCGGGCTCTTTTTCTTTTTGTCTTGGACATTATCTTGTCCACATCCAGTTCCCCATTTACATACAGGTACTCAAATTCCAGGTCGAATCTTGGAATCAGGAAATAATCTGCAACACCGATAGCAATCAACGCAATTAATCCGAAGGGAGTAACAAACAACCCTACAAATGCTATCAAAACGGTAGCAACAATTAAAAGCACTTTCTTTACCTGATCCGATGCCGGTGTCTTCCTCTTAACAATTAATTCTGTGTACAAATCACTCATGTTCTTCCTCCTAAATTAGCAATACTTGTATTCTTTTATTATAATGCCATTTACCAAAATAATAAAGTCTTTCTTCCCTTTTTCCTTAATTTGATCCAAAAAGATAATCCACATATTTTGCAGATGTTGCAGTTCTTTTTGAATTGGCTACCGGGCATAGAATTATTGGACTGTAACTTGCCATTTCAGAATCTTTAATGAGCTTACTGTCCTCAATACGGAGTCCACACGTATATTCCGTACCGGTATCCTTATCTGTGCCGGTCATTAAATAATCCTTATACTTTTCATACTCAGCATCCGAAAGGATACCTTTCCAGTCCTGGAATGCTCCCGCACTGGCATAATATTCAAATAAATCTTCCGGTACAATCATAAGATCCAGATCTCCCGTGGTCATAACAGCCATGACTTTTGTAATACTGCTGACGGTCATCTGATCCTGCTGATCCAGATTAATCATTGCAGATGAGTCAAAAGTAACCTGCTCACCGGTTTCCTCAAAGCCTGCAGCCTTTATAAAACCATCCGTAAGAGGGGAGCCTTCCGTATCCATCATGTTGGTATTCAGTGCCATAACATACAAGCCGGTCTTGATCTGTTTCCCTTTGTAAATATCCACGGCGAGCCAGACGATAATAACAATGATTGCCAAAATAACAAGTACAAACTTGTAATAATCCCAGAAATACTGTAATTTCCCCTTAAATGTCAAGTCTTTTAACTTCGCTTTCTCTTCTGTTGCCTTCTCCTTAAATGACATCTTCTGATTTTGCTCCTTTTTTCGTTTGTTTACCAACTAGTTTAACATAAATAAGGACGAACGTCTATCTCGTTCGTCCTCACTTTTTGTAAAATTTCTCTAAAAAATATTAAACTAAAGTTACCAAATATTACATCATGCCCATTCCAGGATTTCCTGCCGGCATAGCCGGAGCATCTTCTTTAATATTTGCAACACAAGATTCTGTTGTAAGGAATGTGCTTGCTACGCTTGTTGCGTTCTGCAGAGCGCTTCTTGTAACCTTAACCGGATCCAGGATTCCTGCTTCAACCATATCTACATAAGATTCTTTTGCTGCATCAAAACCAATGCCAACTTCAGATTCTTTAATCTTGTTGATTACTACAGATCCTTCTAATCCTGCATTTGCAACAATGTGGAACAGAGGAGATTCCAGCGCTTTTAAGATCACTTTTGCACCGGTCTTAACATCGCCATCCAGGGTTCCTACTAACGTTTCTACTTCTTTTGCTGCGTGAATGTAAGCAGATCCGCCGCCTGCAATAATTCCTTCTTCAACTGCAGCTCTGGTTGCATTTAATGCATCTTCCATACGAAGTTTTGCTTCTTTCATTTCTGTTTCTGTAGCTGCTCCTACGCGGATAACAGCAACTCCGCCTGCCAGTTTTGCAAGTCTTTCCTGTAATTTTTCTCTATCAAAGTCAGATGTTGTTTCTTCGATCATAGCTTTGATCTGGGATACTCTGTTGTCGATTGCAGCTTTATCCCCGCATCCGTCAACGATGATTGTATTTTCTTTCTGAACTTTAACGGATTTTGCACGTCCAAGCTGTTCCATTGTAGTTTCTTTTAAGTCTAATCCAAGTTCATCTGAAATCACCTGTCCGCCGGTTAAGATTGCAATATCTTCTAACATTGCTTTTCTTCTGTCACCGTAACCTGGAGCTTTTACGCCTACAACCTGGAAAGTTCCTCTTAATTTGTTAACAATCAGAGTGGTAAGTGCTTCCCCTTCGATGTCTTCTGCAATAATTAAAAGTTTTTTGCCGGACTGTACGATCTGCTCTAATAATGGAAGGATTTCCTGGATGTTAGAGATCTTTTTATCTGTGATCAAGATATATGGATCATCCAGATTAGCTTCCATTTTTTCCATATCAGTTGCCATGTATGCGGAAATATATCCTCTGTCAAACTGCATACCTTCTACAAGGTCTAATTCAGTCATCATTGTTTTGGATTCTTCGATTGTGATAACTCCGTCATTTGAAACTTTTTCCATAGCATCTGCTACCATGTTTCCAACTTCATCATCGCCAGCGGAGATAGCTGCAACTTTAGCGATCTGTCCTTTTCCGTTTACTTTACGGCTCATAGCTGCAATTGCATCTACAGCAGTCTGCGTAGCTTTTTTCATACCTTTTCTAAGTTCAATTGGGTTTGCTCCTGCTGCCAGGTTCTTCATTCCTTCATGAATCATTGCCTGTGCCAGTACAGTTGCTGTTGTAGTACCATCACCAGCTACATCATTTGTCTTTGTAGCAACTTCTTTTACCAGCTGTGCGCCCATGTTTTCAAATGCATCTTCTAATTCGATTTCTTTTGCAATTGTAACACCATCATTTGTGATAAGGGGTGTACCGAACTGTTTGTCAAGTACAACGTTTCTTCCTTTTGGTCCCAATGTTACTCTTACTGTGTTTGCTAATTTGTCTACACCAGCTTCTAATGCTGTTCTGGCATCAATGCCGTATTTAATTTCCTTTGCCATGTCTAAATTCCTCCTTGAAATATCCCACGTATTATTCTACGATAGCTAAAATGTCATTCTGTTTTACAATGATAAATTCTTCGTCTTCCAATTTCACTTCATTGCCTGCATATTTGGAGTAGATTACCTTATCTCCGACTTTAACCTGCATGGTAACTTCTTTACCATCAATATTTCCGCCAGGTCCTACAGCAACTACTTCTGCTTCCTGTGGTTTTTCCTGAGTTTTGCCAGCCAGGATAATTCCTGATTTTGTTGTTTCTTCAGCTTCAAACTGTTTCAATACGACTCTGTCGCCTAATGGTACTAATTTCATTCTATATTCCTCCTTAAATAATTTAAATTTTCTTTTACTAGCACTCGCTTTGATTGAGTGCTAACCGTTAGTGATATATTAGTTAAATTACTCCATTTGTGCAACTTCCAGATTTGGCTTTATATAGTCTTAATCTTTTTTATACTTACTTATACTCACTATATCTCTTATTTTCTTACTTTTTATGTTTTTATATTTTTTTTATAAAATATATGATTCCTTAATTTCTCCGTTTTGAATCGTGTAATTTTTCCAAAGCATGCTATAGCGGCTGAAGGGCGCATAGCGGGCTACGAAACCTGAATTCAGGTCAAAATGTCGTTAAGTGGGGCGCCCTTGCTCCCGGCAGCAAGATGAGGTGTGACACTTCGTAAACATGCCACACCTCTAACTGGTACCATAAAAATACCCCATATTAATATACACTGCTTTTAATTTCATTTATTAACGTATTCAACCCCAGCTCATTGCAGTCATTTATCAGACCTGAAATGATAAACTGCTCAAAAAATACTTTCAACTTTTCTCTGTCGTTTATTTGGGCAACCCCAATCGTACTTTCGATTAATTTCATATTATCCCGATTCAATTCACCTTTGTGCTCACAGTTGGCAAGAAGCTCATTGAGCTCTGTTACTAATGGTCCCTTATTTTCCTGAGAAATTCTTTTTTTAGGAGCTGGTTCTGCTATTTCTTCCGCCTCAACCTCTTCTTTCTTTTTCAGTTCTTCACTAATAGAACCCTCGCCTGATAAATTAATATGATAGATCGTGTCATCATCATTTTCTGCTATAAGGCGTGACATCAACTCGTATATTTTACTGTTAAATACGCTGTTTTCAGCATAAAAACTATATATTTCTCCGCTTATCAGACCTAAATGAACGCCATTTCGATTTTTAATGTTACGGCACCAGACCATCCATACCGCACCGCCTATGACGATTGCAGAAAGCATAAGTACCATACAGATCAGACGGTAACTTGCCATAGAAATAAAAATACCTAATACAACGTAAAGAACCGGAAATTTTTCTTCTGTCAATTTTCCCTTCCAGAGATGTTCTGTATTTGATATCCGGACCATATGGTTATCCCATTTCATGGTACCTCCATCAATATCTATCGTAGAATTTTCAACTATATTATACGTCTGCCTGGCCATGTATATCCCCTTTTAAATGATTTCCTTGATTTTTTTCAACTACAACTGCAATCAGTACGGGGTTCGTAATGATAACCGAACCTGCTGTCTGCTGACCCGTAATCTCTATATATACACTGTAATTACACCACTGCGTACTATGAGAATCGCAATCCAGAGCAGAAAATGTAACCACATCACTTTCCGTTACCTTTTGATTCCTGAAATAAGAATAACCCGAGCTTAACGGCAGCGGCACTATCTGGTTTTTTTCCTGTTTCAATATCTGAAACTTTAACCTGGCACTTGCATCAATGCTTAAGATATTGCAGGAAAAGCTCAGTTCCATATGAAAATGCCGGCATAATTCTGTATCCAGATTAACAGAGACTACATTGTATGTAGTTCCCTTTTCTGATCCATTCTCTATAATGACGCCTCCAAAAGCGGACGCTTTCAGAAATACATCATCTGAAATACAAGACGGTTGATCCTGGCATTTTTCTATTCGTATTTCTTTTACCAATTTTCCACAGCATTCTTCTTTATGATTTTCGCTATGACTGGAAGAATGATTCGATAATTGACAGGATGATTGGTTTGTCGATTGATTTGTCGGTCTGCATGATGATTGATTTGATGATTGATTGTATGATTGATTGGAAAATTTATTTCCCTGAAAGTTATTTGGAACAAATGATCGGTTATTGCAGCCCGGTTGTTGCCGTGTACCTGCATTGGCATTTGTTCTCATCCCTCTGTTAGGCTGACCGTTCCGTCTCTGAGAGTAAAACAATCCATTATACATACACAGCAGCTCCTTACTAAAATATGCATAGATAGAATATTACGGTAATACCCTATCTATGCAAAACATTTATAAATCTTACCTTAGAGCGTGTTTTAAAATCATTCCAGACATCTACACGCCCTACTTTGCGGTATATTTGCCCCGAATTCAGGTTGCGTAAACGCTGCGCGCCCTTCATCCGGGACAATTTTCCAAACACGCTTTAGGATGGTTTGGCAGGTTTACCACTGCAAGCCTGCACCCTCCTGCATCTTCAATTAACTGTTCATTAACATCCGCAAGAAGAAGCATTATCAACAACGATTGCTGATAAAGTTGCATTATTAATTGCAGTAACACCAACTGTTGCAACGCCTGCAACAGTAGCTACTACACTGTAAGTGCAGCATTCTTCATCACAAATATCACAGTCACAAACAAAGAATGTGAATGTGTTGCTGTCTGTAATTGCTACAAGGCGTGAGAACACCCAGGTAGGTCCTACAGGGATTGGAGTAAGCTGGCCTTTGCACTGTTTAAATACCTGGAAGTTCAGTGTTACAACTGCTGCAGTTGTATTAATATTGCTGGCAAATTCAAATTTAATGCAAGGATTCTCAAATCCTCTCGTATCTACATTTACTGTGGCAACTGTAAAAGCTGTGCCTGCAACAGTAGCAAGCGGAAGCGTAACTGCACCTGGAGTACCGCATTTTAAAGTCGTTCTGTTTGGTCTCAAGTGTTTGCGTTTTTCACATTTGCAGTATAATTTACATTCGCAGTCACAAGGTTTATCACAATGGCAATCACAACGACGGTCACAATCACAATCACAAATCAATTCTTTTATTTCACTCATATCCAGACCTCCTATGATCTAATCAACTCAAGTTTTTATACCAAATTAGGTATAAAACATTATATTCGATAATACAATTATTGTTACTTCACTTTCTGAATTTCTAATACCATGGAAAACACATAAAAACCCGGTACCTTTACTCTGATCCACTTTTATAAATGGAACAGGGTAACGGTATCGGGTTTTTCTAACTTTAATCTGCACTTGTTTGCATTAATGATTGAATCAAATATTATTTCGTTTTCTGTGCTCTTAATTCTTCCAGTTCTTCAAATATATAATCATTGATTACTTTAATATACGTTCCTTTCATTCCGGAAGATCTGGATTCAATGACTCCTGCGCTTTCAAACTTGCGCAGCGCATTTACGATAACGGATCTGGTAATCCCTACACGGTCAGCAATCTTACTTGCTACCAGGATGCCTTCTGTTCCGTCCAGTTCTTCAAATATATGGGTAATTGCCTCCAGTTCAGAGAAAGATAAAGTACTGATGGCAGATTTGACAATTTGTATCTTTCTGCTTTCTTCTGCACTTTCTTCATTTACGGAACGCATCATTTCCAATCCTACAACGGTTGTACCGTATTCACTCAGGATAATATCATCGATCTCATACTGGGTATCAA
>Ga0137302_10137_pt1 | contig 54421 bp, 36 predicted proteins | sample Ramsor2O_GlcNAcB_FD_97184 | JGI IMG/M metagenome (GOLD analysis project Ga0137302, IMG submission 97184) | Mouse cecal microbial communities from Vienna, Austria - N-Acetylglucosamine amended with D2O_GlcNAcB | ecosystem: Host-associated > Mammals > Digestive system > Large intestine > Cecum... | reverse complement strand
TATCTGCAGAATAAAAATGAGTGAAAAGATTGGGGTGAAATATATGAATGCCTGGGAAGAAAAAATTATTATAAGAGAAGAGGGGAAAGCAGAAGGAATTACAGAGGTTATTATAGATCTCCTCCGGGATTATGGTGATATTCCTCAAGACCTAAGGGAAAAAATAAAGACGGAGGATAATATTAACGTTTTAAAGGAATGGTTGAAAAAAACAATAAAAACAGGTTCCATGGAACAATTTCAGAAAGCAATACAAAGCTAATAAACTTTACAATTATAACAGTAAGAAGTAAAAAACAGAGCGTGAGATTCCTCACGCTCTGTCTTATAAGGTGCGCCCGGCGGGCGCACGTTTCAAGGGGTGCAAGTCCCCAATCCGCCCGGTAGTGGGAAGGGTATAGCCAATGGCAAGGGTGTCCATCGCGAGGTGGAATCTGAAGGAAGCCGGATGGCAAACCTCTGGTCTGACGAACAGAAATCACATAAGAGGCTAGGCATGAGGATAAGGCTGCCTTACAAGTCGAAGTCCAATAACTACACAGAATCATGTTTGGTAAATGTGGCAGATAGGTGGAGGGAAGGAACGTGTGAGTACCCGGGGAGGTCTGTATGGTATGTCTTGAAAGAGATAACCGTTATCGCAAGATAACGCTGAACATACAGAAGTCAGCAGAGGTCATAGTAGCCGAGAGGTGAAGGACCAAATCAATAGGAGTCTTTAGTATGACCGAGGAAGGAGGAATGATTGATGAAAGCAGAAAACATGGATAATAATGGCTGTTCGCAGAGAGATAGTGCGGAACACGAAGGGTATGCGAAAGTGCGGAGGTCATTCCATTCGATATGGAAAGAAAGAGACAGTGCACAGCCGGAACTCTTGGAAAAGATACTGAATAAGGATAATCTTAACAGAGCTTATAAGAGGGTAAAGGCAAGCAAGGGGGCACCGGGAATTGACGGAATGACCGTCGAGGAAATGGGGGCATACCTTCGGGAAAATCAGAAAGCACTTATCGAGAGAATAATTAAGGGAAAATATACCCCTGATCCGGTAAGACGAGTTGAAATTCCAAAAGCAGATGGTGGAGTACGAAAGCTTGGTATTCCAACAGTCAAAGACCGCATTTTTCAACAAGCAATCACGCAGAAGTTAATGCCTATATATGAACCAATCTTTGCTGATTGTAGTTTCGGATATCGACCGGGACGCAGTGGGAAAGACGCTATTGTGAAGGTGAAGAAATATGCAGAGGAAGGTTACCGCTATGCAGTCGTATTAGACCTCTCAAAGTACTTCGATACGATTAACCATGAAAGATTACTGAACATCCTACGTGAGAACGTAAAAGATGAACGGGTAATCCAATGGATTAAGCGATATTTAAAGAGTGGTGTTATGGAAAACGGTGTAGTCACAAAAACAGAGGAAGGTTCGCCCCAAGGAGGAAACCTATCACCATTACTGGCAAATATCTACCTCAACGAGTTTGACCACGAGTTACAGGTCAGAGGTGTGCCTCTGGTTCGCTACGCTGATGATATTGTATTGTTGGCGAGAAGTGAGCGAGCCGCAAGGAGATTGCTGGAGAGCAGTACCAACTATCTTGAGGGGAAACTAAAACTCACAGTCAACCAAGATAAAAGTAAAGTGGTAAGTGTGTTTGCAATCCGCCATTTTAAATTTCTAGGCTTTACATTGGGAAAGGGTAAGAACGGTATCTTTGTTCGTGTCCATGCATTAGCCTGGAAGAAGATGAAGTCACGTCTGAAAACCCTCTCTTCCCGGAAGGGTGCACAGAGTATTCGACCGGCACTAGATAGAATCAAGGTGTTTATGCGAGGGTGGCTGAATTATTACGGAATTGCAGACATGAAGAGTAAACTCGAAGCCCTCAACTCGTGGCTATATCACAGAATTCGCATGTGCATTTGGAAACAATGGAAGTTGCCTAGAACGAAGAGAAGAAATCTTATTAGATTAGGCATTCCGGAATACTTTGCCCATATGACTGCCAACAGTCGAAGAGGATATTGGTTTGTGTCAGGCAGAGGAGCGGTTAGTAGAGCTTTATCAAAAGAAAGACTGATAAACAGTGGCTTTTATGATTTAGCCATTGCCTATCAGTCTATGCACGTCAACTATTGAAACCGCCTTGGTACCGAACGGTATGCCAGGTGGTGTGAGAGGACGGGAGTTAGTCACTCCCTCCTACTTGATTTTCCTTTGTAAAACACCGTACAATAATTTCCTTCTCTGGTTCTGCATTTTGAGCAGTGCAGGCACCTGGCAGGAGTCATATCTCCGTCTTTCCAGCGCTTTATCAGATTAGGTTCCGTAAGCAGTGCCCTGCAGAATCCAAATCCTGCAATGGGGCTGTTCTGGAGCCAGTCCAGGGTTTTGTCAAAGTGTGAAACGCCTCCGGTGACAAATACGGGAATATCAACTTCTTCTGCAATTATCTTTGCGTATTCGATAAAATATCCGCCTCTTGTCAGAGGGTATCCATCAAAAATCTGTCCGGACATACTGTTTGCCTTGCCATGAATATTTCCGGACACTTCGATGGCATCAAATCCCATCTCATCCAGTTCCCGGCAGATCGGCAGGACTTCACCAAACGTCAGTCCTCCTTCAAAAAAATCGGAACAGGTTATTTTAATTAAGATTGGAAAATCCTTGCCCGTCGCCTGGCGAATTCCATCATATATTTCCCGGATAATTCGCAGTCTGTTGGACAGGCTGCCGCCGTATTCATCTGTGCGGTTATTATAATAAGGACTTAAGAACTGGTTCAAAAGGTAGGAGTGCCCTCCGTGTATTTGAACAGCATCAAAACCGCTTTCTTTAACACGAGCCGCAGCTTTTACATATGCATTTACCACATAATGAATATCTTCTTTGGTCATAGGAACGCCAACGGTGCCGGTGGATTTTTCCGGAATATCCGAAGGGGCAAAGATCTTCCGGCTGCTTGTCTGATAGGTGGTCTTTGTTCCGCCATATGCAAGCTGCATCATTATTTTGGCGCCATACTTATGTACAGACTTTGTTAACTCCTGATATTCTGGGATAAAGCTGTCATTGTAAATGCCCATCATTTTTTCATTTGGCTGCTCTTCCTCTAAAATGCGGGCATATCCGGTGCAGATTAAACCAACTTCATTTTTAGCCAGTTCTGTATATATTTTCTTTTGTTTATTCGTGAGATGCCCTTGTTCGTCAGACAGAGCCTCCCAGGTGGCACTTCGCAGGAAACGGTTCCTGCACACCATAGAATTTATCTTAAGAGGTTCAAATAGTTGTTTCATGTTATCAGCTCCAATCAACATAAAAATATAGTACACATTAAATTGTAGACCTAAAAAGCTAAAAAAGCAAGATTTCATTCTGAATTTCATTCTGAAAAAAGTACACAGAGTTCCCGTCAGAACTTCTGTATGGCGGACTGGGAATGTATCAGCCGGACCATGGATAGATAAAAGAAAAACAGTAAAAGTATCACAGCGGCAAAGCAAAGTGTAAATTGCAAAGCAAATATATTAAGCTCAGCCAGAATACCATTTATGAGGTTTACAGGCTGCAGGACATCCCAGCTGTTAAAGCGGAGAAACCGTCCCAGATAGACCCCGAATCCACTCATCAGGGAAACAGCAGATATGCAGATCCAGGAAATAAAAGGCGAAGTAAGTGTTGCGGACATTTTTAAAAACAGCCGGAGGGATTCCAGTCCAAGGATAACCCCGTAGATGCAGCCAATCCCGATGGTAAACATTTTAAACCATGCAAAGATATCCGTATTATATACCGTTTTTCCTTTTTCATAAAGCTCACCTGCTTTTTCTACCCATACCAGGCTGTCGTTGGAAATATGAATGAAATCCGTAATGATATAAATAGAATTTGGAAAAAATAACAGCCAGGATAAAGTAAAAAAAACAGCCCGGTATTTCATTTTTTGATTATAAAAGTATATGGATAATCCAATGAAAAGCAGTGGCAGAGCAGCCAGAAAAACATTCCAGCTCAGCATTAAATAAAGTGTATGGGGGAATTTCAGGTACATCAATATACAGATCAACCAGTATAGGATTACAGGATATATGAGAATATGATAGTTTTTCAATGTTTTTAGCATGTTAGTTCCTCCTTGCAGCACTGCCAGGTTTGCGATCTGCCGCGATGTGATCAGTCAGCGGTGTGATGATATTCTAAATTTTGTATAGGATCATTCTAACATAGGATAGTATGAAAAACTATTAAAATAAACAGGAATTGATAAAAGTTCATAAGACAATTTTATATTTGAAAAGAATCACTACTGGTCAGGAATAATCTCCAAGATAACATAAAAAAGTCGCAGAATCCCGCGAAAATTGGAAAAAAGTACTTGAAAAATTGTCAGCCTTATGATATGATTTTAACTTGTGATATATTATTTATTATTTATTAATTTCCTTGCTCCCCACGTAGATAGGGGGCCAGAGACCATAAGGAGGTGCCAAGAGCATGAACAAATATGAATTAGCCGTTGTTGTCAACGCAAAAATCGAAGAAGATGTAAGAGTAGCAACTATCGAAAAGGTAAAAGAATATATTACCCGTTTCGGTGGAACAATCACAGATGTTGATGAATGGGGTAAGAAAAGATTAGCTTACGAAATTCAGAAAATGAAAGAAGGATTTTACTACTTCATCCATTTCGAATCTGATTCAACATGCCCAGCGGAAGTTGAAAAACGTGTCCGTATCATGGAAAATGTTATCAGATATTTATGCGTAAGACAGGATGCATAGATAGAAAAGAGGAGAAAGTATGAACAAAGTCATTTTAATGGGGCGTTTAACCAGAGATCCTGAGGTTCGTTATTCATCAGGAGAAAATTCCATGGCAGTAGCAAGATATACATTGGCAGTAGACCGCAGATTCAAGCGTGACGGAGAAGCAACCGCAGACTTTATCGGATGTGTTGGTTTCGGAAGACAGGCTGAGTTTGCAGAAAAATATCTTCGTCAGGGTATGAAGATTGCTGTTACTGGACGTATTCAAACGGGAAGTTATACGAATAAAGACGGACAGAAAGTCTACACTACGGATATTGTTGTTGAAGATCACGAATTCTGTGAAAGCAAGAACGCATCTATGGCTGGCGGCGAAGGGGGCATGCAGTCAGCTGCACCATCATCAAGACCGACACCAAGTGCGGCATCAGGAGACGGATTCATGAACATCCCGGATGGCATTGATGAGGAATTACCATTTAATTAAAACGAAAATGAGAAGCAGATCTCATACATTATATGAATTCGAAATTTGTAAAAGGAGGTAACAAACATGGCTTATAATAGAAATGATAGAGGCGGCGATTCTCCGATGAAGAGAAGAGGCGGACGTAGAAGAAAAAAAGTTTGCGTATTCTGTGGTAAAGAGAATAACGAAATCGATTACAAGGATGTAAATAAATTAAAAAGATATGTATCTGAGAGAGGAAAAATTCTTCCTAGAAGAATCACAGGAAACTGTGCGAAACATCAGAGAGCTCTTACTGTTGCAATTAAGAGATCACGTCATATCGCTTTAATGCCATACGTAATGGATTAATCATTAAACGGATATTGAGACCGTCATTGTTTTATACAATGGCGGTTTTTGTGTAGATAAAATAATATTAAATTCAAGACTGCCCGGACAATTCGGAACAATTGTCCGGGCAGTCTGTGTTCAAAACTTGGAATGCTATTATTTGCGGCGGAGTAAAAAAGGAAGAGACTCTATTACGGAGAAGAGAATCATCAGCCCTGCTAATGACAGAACAGGGAGTACACGAAAGCTGTGTATATAAAAGCCTGCATCATGAATTGTTTTTGCGATTGCGACGATCAGGACGGGAAGCATGATAATGGCAAAGGCATTTACACAGAATTTAGTAATCATGGAAGGTATTCCTTTCTATTTTTAGTCATAGACATTTAAGCATATTTTCAGCAAATTGGCAAGTGGTGCGTTCACGAGCACACAATAGTGATTTTGTGTAAAACTTCTGAGGTTTAGGAGGTGAGTGTGTGGAATTTTTGTATATTATAAAAGGTGAAAAGAAGTTTTAGAAGCAATCCTGAGTACACGTTGTTCATCTTGTAAATAAAGAGAGGGTATTTCAGGAAAAGTTTGTTAATAACTTTTTCACGGTTGTTCTTAATTATCAGAAAAAGAAAAGTCAAAGGGGATAGCGGTTGCAGTTTATATGGAAAAAGCATATAATTAGTGACAGAAAATGTAACATAGGAGGAAATTATGGCGGTTACATTACAGCAAATTGCTGATAAATCAGGTGTATCAAGAGGTACCGTAGATCGGGCCTTAAATAACCGTGGAAGGATTAATCCGGAAGTGGCGGAACGGATTAAGAGAATTGCCAGGGAGATGGGATACCAACCAAACAGGGCAGGCAGAGCGCTGGCTATGTCCAGGCATTCCATCAAAATCGGTGTGATTCTCCAGTCTATTGATACCCCTTTTATGCAGCAGGTAAAAGAAGGGGCAGAGGCAGCAAAAGAAGAAGCAAGGCGCATGGGAGCAGAGGTTGAGATCAAGGAAATTAAGGGAATTGATGCTTCCGGTGCTATTTCCTATATGGAAGAATTGAGAAAGAACGGCTGTAATGCCATCGCGCTGGTGCCAAGTGAGGATGAACTGTTAAAAGCGACGGTGGATACTTTTGTCCGGGAATATCGGATACCGGTTGTTACTTTCAATTCAGATATTGCGGGATCGAAACGCCTGTGCTTTATCGGTCAGGATACGCTGCAGAGCGGCAGGACAGCGGCAGGGATTATGAGCGAAATTGTCCGGCCCGGTGGTAAAGTGCTGGTGATATCCGGACATCCTACCAATCAGGGGCATAAAAACAGGGCAAGAGGATTTATGGAGGAATTAAGGGAATGCAGGCAGGATGTAGAACTGCTTGACATTAAATATGCCTATGATGATGATTGGGTAGCTGAAAAAATAACGGAAGAAGCACTGAAGACAACGAAAGAGCTGGCAGGTATTTATCTGGCGGCGTCCGGAACGGAAGGTGTCTGCAAAGTCATTGAACAGTATGGAGTGTCCGGCAGGGTAAAGGTTATTTCCAATGATTTAACAGGAAAAAATGAAGAATATCTGAGAAAAGGGACGATTCAATTTCTGCTGGGACAGGATCCATATGCCCAAGGGAACCACTCCGTTATGATTCTGTTCCATAAACTATTTGACGGCATAGAGCCGGAAAAGGAATATAATTATACAGAAATTGTTATTAAAAACAAATATAACATTTGATGCTTGAAGTTTATCAAGATGAGATGAAGAAATAATAATAATATACCCATTAAAAATTACTGAAAATGAAATAATAGGTAAAAATAACCAAAATATGTGCATGATGTGTTGGCGAAAAAAGCTTTCTCCAAGCATTTTGCACATATTTTATTGCATTTCATATATTAGATAGCAAAATGTTCCAAAAAAGAGACAAACGAATTGTATAAAAAAGCAATTGCGTTCACGCGCACGCGATGATATTATAACCATAACAGAAATGACAAGCTAAATTTATAAAAAGTAAATAATATCAGAAAGGTGGAAAATGTGATGTTAAGAGTTGGAGTTATTGGATGTGGTGGAATGGGTAAGGATCATATTAAGAGGCTTACAGACAAGATTCAGGGGGTAGTAGTTACGGCTGTTTCAGATGTATTTGAAGAGGGGGCAAAGGCAGCGGCGGATATCTGCCAGGCGAAGATATATAGCAACAGCCAGGATTTGATTCATGATTCTGAGGTAGATGCAATTGTAATTACCTCTCCGGGATTTGCACATGCAGAATCGATCTTAGAGGCTATAAAGGCAGGAAAGCCTGTGTTCAGTGAAAAACCCCTTGCCACAACTGCAGAAGATTGCCTGAAAGTTGTAAAGGCGGAAATGGAATCCGGGAAACATCTGGTGCAGGTAGGTTTTATGCGCCGTTATGACAAAGGCTATAACCAGGTGAAGGAAGCACTGGACTCCGGCGAATATGGTGCTCCTTTAATGCTTCATTGCACCCATAGAAATCCTGAGGTGGGTACCGGCTATACCACACCCATGGCAGTGCATGATACCGCAATTCATGAAATAGATGTATTGCACTGGCTGATTGATGATGAGTATGAATCGGCGCAGGTGATAATGCCGGGCTGTACCAAGTATTCTCATTCTGAACTGAAGGATCCGCAGATCATGCTGCTCAGGACGAAAAAGGGAATCTGCATTGATGTGGAGGTCTTTGTAAATTGCAAGTTTGGTTATGACATTAACTGTGAGGTGGTCTGTGAGGACGGCGTGGTGAAGATGCCGGCACCGGCATACCCGGTGATCCGCAAAAATGCGTCATTGTCCACGACCATTGACACCGATTGTTTTGTACGTTTCCGTGATTCTTATGATACGGAGATGCAGAACTGGGTCCAAAATGCACAAAAAGGAATTGTGACAGGACCAACCGCATGGGACGGTTACCTGGCTGCTGTTACGGCAGATGCCCTTGTTAAGGCCCAGGAGACCGGAAAAATAGAGTCAATCATTACCGATATGGAAAAACCGGAATTTTATAAATAAAAATGGAAAGATGGAGGATTGTGATATGAAGATAGGATTTAATGAAGCAACCGCGCTGGAATGCAGGGGACAGTCGCTGCTGGCAGATCTGGAAGCATGTGAGAAATATGGTTTTGATTATATAGAGATACGCTTTGACTGTGTAAAGGATTATCTGAAAGACCACACTTTAGAAGATCTTGCAGAGTGGTTTCAGAATCATCATTTAAAGCCATGGGCTTATAATACACTGATTTTCTTTAACCAACGAGATGAGGAGGGCGTTAAGGAGATTGATGAGGAGACAGAGTTTATTATCAAAGTCTGCCAGGCAATCAATATGAAAATGTTAATTACGGTTCCTTCTTTTGATGTGAAGAACAAATCCATAACGGAGATTAAAGAAGAAGCAGTGGAGAGACTGCGCTATTTATCGGATAAAGTTGGAAATGACATTAAGATTTCCCTGGAATTCTGTGGAGCACCTAATTGTTCCATCAATCAGTTTGGCACGGCTTACGATGTGGTGAAGGAAACAGACCGTGAAAATGTAGGGGTTACGGTAGATACATTTCATTTCCATGAGATGTGTTCCAGACTGGAAGATCTGCAAAATGCAGACGGCAGGAAGATTTTTGCCTACCATTTAAATGACTGTGAGGACCTGCCGCTTGGTTCCTGCGGAGATGACAAACGCCTGTGGCCAGGAGAAGGTGTCGTGGATCATGAGGGGATAGCGAAAGCTTTAAAAGCAATTGGCTTTGACGGGGTGTGTACAATTGAAGAATTCCGCCCGGAATATTATGAAATGACACATGATGAAAACGTGAAAAAAGCTGCAGAAGTTACAAATGAATTTGTGGCGAAATACTTTGCATAGACTTTTATTTCAGGCAGATATAATGCCGGGTGTCAACCGGTAAAGGAGGAGTTAAACCATGAAGATAGCATTTGACGTGGATGTGTTAGCAAAGCAGATGAGTATTAATGATATGGTACACCAGGTGGCGGACTGGGGATATAAGTACATAGAACAGTCTCCCCATCCGCGCATAAATCCATTTTACAAGCACCCGCTTTTTTCCAGGGAATGCGAAATGGAGTATCGGAAGGCACTGGCTGAGACCGGTGTGGAGATTTCCTCATTTATTGTTGTTTACCGCTGGTCGGGGCCCACGGAAGAACAGCGGAAGATGGCAGTGGCAAATTGGAGAAAAATAGTGGAGATCGCAGTAAATATGGGAGTTCAGGTCATCAACACGGAGTTGTCCGGTGACCCGAACCAGCAGGAGATCTGTAACGGAATGTGGTTTCGGTCTGTGGATGAACTGCTGCCCCTGTTTGAAAAAGAAAGAATCCGGGTTGAGATACAGTCTCACCCCTGGGATTTCTGTGAACTAAATAATGAAACCTGTGATCTTGTAAAAAGTTACCGCTCGGATAATCTGAAGTATGTGTATTCGGCACCTCACGGATTTTTCTACGACCAGGGAAAAGGAGATGTACGTTCCATGCTCAGATATGCAGGAGATGATTTGAGCCATGTTCTGTTTGCGGACACTTTTAACCAGACAAAAGATTGCAGATATATTCTGAATCCCCCCTGGCTAAACCGTATGGGAAAAGAAGATGTGGCGGTTCATCAGCATAATCCAATGGGAGAAGGGGATGTGGACTTTTCTGGTATTTTTGACGAGTTGCGGAATATGGACTTTGCAAACAGAATCTTCAAGGCAGGAGGAGAGGCAATCTCCTGCGTATCGATCTTTGGTTATCCGGAAAGGATGGATGTGGAGGCGCCCCGGGCAAGGGAAATTATAGAAAAAGAACTGGAAAAATAAAGCGAGGTAAACGTATGGGGAGAATACCGGAGTTATTGAATTATAAACAAAAAGGAAAAGACATGAATGAGTTTGCCAAAGTTCCGCCAAAAGAAAAACTGGCATATTGCTTTGGCGATCCTGCGCTTACTTTAATGTACACAATGACAACAACCCTGCTGATTTATTTTTATACTAATGTCGTAGGCATTTCAGCTGGTTCCGTAGGTATGATCATGCTGGTTTCCAGGGTATTTGACGGTGTGTCGGATGTGATTATGGGTACTATTATAGACCGGACTCATTCCAAATACGGGAAAGCAAGGATATGGATTTTACGCCTTGCAGTCCCCTACGCTTTAGCGGCAGTTTTTCTGTTTACCATGCCGGGATTAGGTGATATGGGAAAAGTTATTTACGCTTTTGTTACTTATAATATCATGAATACAGTGGTTTATACGGCAATCAGCCAGCCATTTCATGCACTGGGCTCCTTAATGAGCCGGGACCGCAGGGAGAGGGATGTGATCTGCAATATACGCATGATACTTTCCATTACTGCAAGTATGGTTATTACTGCATTTACGCTGCCTCTGATTAATAAGCTGGCAGTAGTGATCCAGAATGAACAGGCTGCATGGATTATAGTAACGGCAGTGTACGCAGCAGTCTCTGTATTTGTGTTGATTAATACTTATATAACTTGCACGGAGCGGGTACAGACTGCGCAGAAGGTAAAAGAAAATATCCCATTTTTAAAAGCCTTAAAGGCCACTGTTACCAATCCATATTTTTTGATTGCATTAGGATTAATGCTTTTCTATACAGTTTACCAGATAATTATTGGGACGGATTTAACATATTACTGCCAGTATGTTCTAAATGATGTAGATCTGGTGATGCCATTATCTGCGGCAGAAAAAATAGCAACCATTGCTGGTATTGCACTGTTGCCCAGAATACTGCCGAGGTTTGGAAAACGAAGTCTCATCTGTGCCGGATGTCTGGTGGGAATTGCAGGGCAGTTAATATTTCTTCTTAATATAACAAGCGTTCCTTTGGGAATTGTAACCTGCATCATGCGTGGGATTGGCATAGCACCGTTTTATGGAGTACAGTATTCCCTGCCGAGTGATGCAATCGAATACGGGCACTGGAAGACCGGGATGCGTATCGAAGGATTGATGTTTTCCTCCATGAGCATGGGGCAAAAAGCCGGTTCCGGATTCACATCGGCAATTATGGGAGCGGTTTTATCCATGGCAGCATTTGATGGATTAAAAGCAACTGCTGCTGAGCAGGCGCCGGCGGCAATAGAGGCAATAAAATCATTCTATCTGTATGTACCCATAGGAATCTGGCTTATCATGTTTCTCATAGCAGCCTGCTATCGGCTGGACAGGAAATATGACCGTATGATGGGTGAATTAATGGCGCGGGATCAAGAGGCCTAGAGCGTGTTTTAAAATTAAAAGTTGCACAAAACAAATGTTTTGCATCTCCGTTTTATGGTAAAATAAAGAAAAAGGGGTGTTTTATATGTTGAGACGATATGAATTAACAGATGATGAATGGAATCGTATAGTAACTTTACTTCCTCCTGAAAACACAGGAAAACCAGGTCGTCCATCAAAAGAAAACCGTACCATGCTTAATGCAATGATTTGGCTTGCGCGAAGCGGAGCCCCATGGCGTGATCTTCCTGAGCGTTATGGGCCATGGGAAAGTGTATACAGTCGTTTTCGTAAGTGGATTGATGCTGGCGTACTGGACAATATTTTTCGCGTTCTAAGCCTTGAAGCCGAATTGGAAGAACTTTCGTTAGATGCATCCATTGTTCAGGCGCACCAGCATAGTGCCGGTGCAAAAAAAGGGGGCCTTCCAGCGAAATAGGACACAGCCGGGGCGGAGCCAGTACAAAAATTCACGCAATTGTGGATGCTTACGGAAATCCAGTGTATTTTATGATCAGTGAAGGACAACGCAACGATATTAATTTCGCGATTCCCTTATTGAAACATGTAAATTTAGAAGGAAGTAACATACTTGCTGATCGTGGATATGACAGTGATAAACTGATTGACTATATCTATGAGCAAGGTGGTGAACCAACAATTCCATCCAGAAAGGGAGCAAAGTTTGAACGTCATTGCGATTGGTGGCTATATAAAGAGCGGCATCTGATAGAAAAACTCTTTTTAAAGCTAAAGGCATTTCGTAGAATTGCCACCCGTTATGACAAACTTGCATTCACCTATCTGGGGTTTTTGTGTATCGCTTCAATATTAATTTGGTTAAAATGACCAAGGTGTAGCAATTTTAAAACACGCTCTAGAGCATTTCCAAATGGGTATAAGAGTATAAATAAAATTGAAATAAGCGTGTGCAGAATTATTAGAAATTTTGCATACGCTTATTTTATGGTGTTAGAAAAGAAGTAACGGTCTAAAACATGAGCTAACTATGTCGATATGTAACATATTAGTTATAAATAAAAATAATTATAATTTTTAATCACTGTAAGACTATAGACATTGGTTGCTTTATGAATTATAATATATATGCTGTCGACTCTTTCCAGCAGGAAGGAGGTGCATCTATGGAGTACATAGTTGCTTTTATAATATCAGTATTTGCTAGTATAGCAGGATATTATGTATGCAAATGGATTGAAAAGAACAAGAAAGACAGCTAACAAAAAATCCCCACGGACTAGCCTCCGTGGGGATTCGTGCATCTAGAGTACATAGATACTTTGTATGCCTCTATAATATAACACTATGCAAAGAATGTCAATGCATTTTTTCCGCCTAATATGCTTTCTCATATCCGTTTCCGGATACCTGCCTTCGATCAGAAAGGCGGCGTATGTTCCATCTGCAGCCACAAAAATATTAAAATAATACTATAAGATAGTACACCTTCCTTAAGATAATGCAATTTTTGAAAGCATTCGATAACGCTATAATGAGATTGTAACAAAATAAGCACGGAAAAGGAGAATGTTATGGGGAAGAAAAGAAAACGAAATTTGGCGACGAAGGCATTGGCAGTTGCAGTAGCGGTTTCTATGCTGCCAGGCAGTGCGATGACAGCGTTTGCTGGGACCGGTACGGAATCAGAACCGGCAGCATTGGCAATTGGGCATCCGACATTTAAGAACACGGAAAGCTTAGCGGATGTATACAATTTGGGAGGCGTAACATATGATTCAAAGGACATGATGAAGGAGCTCTACCAACAGGATTTGAATAACGGTGGAGATTCATTTTACATGGACCGTATTCTGGGGCGTTATGGAGTGGCAAATGGAAATGCAGGCAACAATGGAGACGACGATGGCAATACCTTTATGACCAGGGGCCGGGCACTTTATATGTATACCAGTAATCCAGCCGTCATTGGTTTCGGAGGAAAAACCAGCTATGGATGCAGTTCATCCGGCAGTTCTCTGGGCGGCGATATGTATGCGATTACTTTTTCGGATGAATCCGGCGCATTGAGCAGTAAGGAAGTGACGAGCAACCGTGTAAACTACCCCAGTAACTGGGTTAGCCAGTATCAGATAGGTTCCCTGACGGCAGATGTGGAGAAGTTCATCAGCAATGAAAATGTTGCGGTAACTACGGTTCATCTGACCAATACAGAGGGATCTGACAAAACCATTAAGGTTAATGTAAATTCAAACTTTGTAAGCAGCCGCGATGAAGTGTCGGTGGGAGGAGAAACCCAGAAGGAACTTACCGGATCGATGAATTCAACCGCTGACTTAACTAAGATCACTACCCGTTTATCAGGTAATGAATTTGAGTATGTAGAAGGCTCCAATAAGTCTATGGTGAAAACAGTCACCATTCCGGCAGGACAAACAGTAGAAGTTAAGGTTGTTATGGCTTTTACAACAGAAGAACTTCCACAGTCCACAGCAGATTACGTACGTTTTCTGGAACTGGATGGTACAAGCGCATTAAAAGCACAGAAGGCAGAGTACAATGAGTACTGGGCGGAAAACCTTCCATACATAGACGTACCAAACAAAGCAGTTCAGAAAGCAATTGATTATCGTTGGTGGCTGGAACGCTTTAATACGATGGATGCCAATATCCCGGGATATGATTTCCAGTATCCGGTTACGGTAGAAGGTGTATTAGGCTATAACAATGCAATTGCATTAACTCAGCCAATGCATTTACAGGATACAAAGTGGTTAAGAAACGCGTACCTGCCCCTTGGACAGTTATTATCCGTAGGTAACAGCTCCCAGAGCAGCGCATTCCTGGACAACCCCGGAAACCGTTCAAACTGGAATAACCACTATGGACAGTATATCGCAGATGCGGGATTAGAAGCATTCAATGTAATTGGCGGCGGTGCAGAGCTGGCGGAAAATCTGGCATACTATTTTGAACATGATGCCAAGGGACAGATTGAGCATTACGGCAATCACACAAGTGCAACCACTCCGGAAAATTATCTGATTGATTACCAGAATAATTACATGACAGGAAACGATGCAGATACCATTTCCATGCATGTAAAAGGAATTGGGAACTGGAAGACACATGGAGAAAATGCATATGTATATGCAGCTGCACAATCTGCTTCTGACCTCTATGGATTATTAGGAAATATTGAAAAATCAGAGGAAATGAAAACTCTGGCTGAAAATATCCAAAGCGACATCCTGGAGTACCTGTGGTGCGACCAGTGCCAGAAATTTGAGACACGTGCAGTGAGTCCTACCGGCTCATTTGTCTCCCATAATCCGGATAAACCAAATCTGGTAGAATTGACAGAATCCAACAACTACAATTATTTCTCTGTTGGAGCAGTTCCCACAGATGAAGCATCCATTGCAAAATACAAAGAAGCACTGAAGACCTTTACCAATGGAGACGACTTCCCGATTTTCCCGTATTATACGGCAAATCAGGTACACAATAAGCAGCTTCCAGGCTCTAATAACTTCTCGAACATTAACTTTACCGTTCAGGCAAGGGCATATGAAGCAGCACTTCGTACCTATGACGTAGAACAGGAATATGTAACAGATGATATGCTAGCCCTTATGGTTGAGTGGTGTGCATGGAATATGTACCCCAATGGCGGCGATATCCGGTATCCAAATAATAACGAATTTTTCAATATTGATAATAAGACATTAGATACCTATTACCGTTCCTGGATTTATCACAATATCCTTGGTAACTATACCTATCTCTTTATTGAAGATATGGCAGGTGTACAGCCGCGTTCCGATGAAAAACTGGAACTGGATCCAATCGACTTCAGCTATGACCATTTCATGGTAAATAATATTCGTTATCATGGCAAAGACATTACCATCAGCTGGGATAAACCGGATGGAAATAAATATTACGGCGACAATGTACCGGAAGGTTTTGCAGTATGGATTGACGGCGAATCTGCATTTGTATTAAATGATCTGGTTCACGTAGTATATGATGCTAAAACAGGTGAACTGGAATTCCCGGAAAATGAAAAAACCACTGTAGTTTCAAAAGCTTCTGTTTCCCAGATACCGGCAGCAATGGATGTTGCTATAACAGACGAAAATGTTGTAGAAATGCTGAAGAAATCCGGAATCAATGGTTTGGCAAATGAAGCAGAAGGTGCAAGTGTAACAGCATCTTATACTCCGGATAAAGCAAGAGCTGCTGCATGGGCAGAAAAGCACCGCGCAGATGGCAGTGACACCACATCAAAGGCAGTGAACGAGACAGCTCCCGACCCCCAGGCAGTAACCGATGGAATGACCGTTAATATGCCATTCTGGGGAAATGACCAGAGTCCTAATGCAACGGATTCCCTGGTTATTGATCTGGGCGGACAGAAGACTATCGATATGATGGATATTTATTTCTACAATGACCGTCAAAGCGGCGGTTATTCGGAGCCAACCAAATACACGCTGGAATACTGGGATGGCAGTGCGTGGAAACATGCAGAAAACCAGAACAGAACCCCTGCAATTCCACGTGCTAATTACAACGAAGACAAATTTAAAGAAGTTACCACCGATAAGGTGAGAGTAACGGTAACAAATCAGCCGGGACGTTATACGGCAGTTACGGAAGTTCAGTTATTTAAAGAGGGCGGAGATCGTCCGGCAGTAGAAAACCAGGCACCGGATGTAACGGTGAAGGTAAATACAGAAAAGCTGGAGAATATGAAAGCATCTCTGACGGCACAGTGTACAGATGACGGATTGCCATACGACAAGACACTTACTTATAAATGGGAAGTAATTGAAAAACCAACCGGCACTGCATCCGCTTATTTAAGCGACGAAAAAGCATTAAATACTTCTTTAATCGGTTCTGAAGAAGGAACTTATAAAGTAAGATTTACAGCAGATGACGGGGAAAAACAAACAGTAAAAGAACTGTCTGTAGAGATTAAAAAGGCAGATACACAGGCTGATATAGATGTTGCACCGTCAGCTGTGGCAAGTTCAGATTATACAGCGAGCTGGGAAAAACTGGACGGAATTAATAATACGGCATTTGAGCCTACGAAATCTGCTGGCGGTACAGGCAAAGGATGGGGCAACTGGGGTGTATCAGGCGGAACAGGATCTACACACTGGGTTCAGTATACATGGAAAGAGCCTGTGAATATCTATAAGAATGATATTTACTGGTATGATGATAACGGCGGTACCCGTGTGCCATCTTCTATTCAGATGCAATACAAAAATGATGCTGGCGAATGGGTAGATGCAAATGTGACCACCGATTTCCAGACTGCAAATAAGAAGAATAAGTACAACGCCATCGAAATGATTCCGGTAACCACAACTGCACTGCGTATGAACATGAAGCTTTCCGCAGCAGGAACCGGTATATACCGTTGGAAAGTATACAGCACACCGGTAGAAGAAATTCTTCCAGTATTCAAGGGAACAAAGACCGGAACAATTCCGGAAATGCCAAAAGATATCCTGGCAAAAACTTCTTTCAGTGAGCTGAGAAGCGTAAAAATACTCTGGGATGCCATTACCCAGGATCAGGTAGCAGCAGACGGACAGTTTACGATCAATGGTGTAAATGAAGAAACCGGTAAATTTGTTACGGCAACCATCACGGCAAGATCAGATATGGATAAGGCATCAATTACGACAGTAGACGAAACTACCGTAAGTACGCTGGTAGGAAATCTTCCGTATATGCCGCAGACTGTTATGGTACTTTATAACAATGGTGTAAAGGACAATGTCAGCGTTAACGTAACATGGCCTCAGATCACCAAGGATCAGGTTGCAGCAGAAGGAACATTTACCGTTGAAGGCGATGTTGCAGGAACAACCACAAAAGCAAAGATGACAGTAAATGTAATTGGAACCTCAGTAGATACAACAAAGCTGTCAGAAGCACTGACTAAGGCAAAAGAATATACAGCTAAGGATTATACAGCAGAATCATTTAAGAAATTAACCGATGCAGTTACAGCAGCGGAAGAACTCTTAAAGGACAGCAGTGCAACACAGACCCAGATTAACAAGGCACTGGATGATTTGAATACAGCAGTTTCTGGATTAGTAGGATTAAAGACAGAGCTGGAAAAGACTCTGAAAGAAGCAAAAACGTTTGATCCTGCAAAATATACGGAAGCAAGCTATGCAGTTCTTAGCAAGGCAATGACAGATGCAGAAGCAATTATAAAAGCAGAAGATGCTACAGAAGCACAGGTAAATACAGCAACAGAAGCATTAAAGAACGCAATGGCACAGCTGGATAAGATTGTAAATGCAGAACTGATATTACATTATACCTTCGATAAACAGAATGATATTACCCAGATTAAGGATGACTCCGCAAGTAATTACACGGTAGCAGTTCCAAAACTGGAAGATATTGATTTTGTAAATGGAAAGAGCGGCGATGCACTGAAATTTGACGGAGAAGATACTTCATTTGAAATCCCGGCAGGTGCAAATCTCGCTTCTAAGGATATTACAATCTCCTACTGGTTTAAGCGTACAGGAGAATTGAAAGGAAATAACTCCCTGATATGGGCGAAAGATGAAGCTTCCTACAATGGTAAAGGATTCTACACCAATTATCCGGTAGGGGATGGTTATTCTTCCTTCTTCGTACTGGATGGATTTAATGCATTCTATGTGGCACAAAATCCGAATGATTTCCTTCCATTAAATGAGTGGACACATATTGCAGTAACCTGGGATACAGACAGCAAGACAGGTAAGATCTATAAAAACGGACAGGAACAGAAGGTTACCACGTTGGGAGATCCACAGACAATTACCGGATCAGAGGCAGCAGTTAACCGTGTTGGTAAGAATGGTTACAGCAATGATGTTCAGTACCCGAATAATCTGGAGCTGGATGACCTGAGAATCTACAACGGAGCAATAAACAGCGAAAAGGTTAACGAGCTTTATACCGAGTTTGACAATAATGTAGACAAGACTGTATTACTGAAAGCATTGGAAACAGCAGAAGCTTATATCCCGGATGGATACACAGCAGAGAGCTATGCAGTACTGGAAGCAGCGATTGCAGAAGCAAGGGCTGTCTTCGAAGATGGAAATGCAGATCAGGACGCAGTAGATGAGCAGATTGGCAAGCTTGAAGAAGCAATTGCCCAGCTGAAAAGCATTTTAGCTGACCTCACACAGCTACAGTCCCTGTATAACGCCATTTCTCAGATGGATATGAGCGTTTACACAGAAGCAAGCGCAGAGGTTTTGAAAAATGCACTGAAAAATGCAACAGCAGTTCTTGGAAAAGAAAACGCAACAAAAGTAGAAGCAGCAGAATCAGAATCAGAATTACTGGTAGCACTTGCAGGACTTGAGAAAATAACAGAAGAGCCGGCGCCGGTAATTGATAAATCACTGGCAAAAGCATTGTACAGTGCGTACAAAGATCTGGACCTTTCCGGATATACCCAGGATAGTGCAGCGGCATTTACAGAAGCATTGGGCGGTCTGCAAACGGTAATCGGAAAAGAAAATGCAACACAGGAAGAAGTTGACAATTCCATAGCAAATCTTCTGTCAGCAGCAACTGCACTTGCAGGGAAGCCGGAAGATCCAGAGGAACCGGAAGTGCAGGTAGACTTCTCCGTACTCAGTGTACTTTATCATGCATATACAGGCATTGATACCGCTAAGTATACAAAAGAAAGCACCGATGCATTCCTGGCAGCACTTCAGGGTGCAGAAGAGGTACTGAATAACCCGGATGCAGACCAGGCAGCAGTTGACCAGGCGGCGTCAGCACTGGCGAAAGCAGCGACTGAATTGACAGTAGAACCGGTAAAACCAGAAGAACCGGAAGATCCGGATGAACCAGACGTTACTGCAGATACCACAACATTAAAGGTAATTTATGATGCATATGCAGGGCTTGATACCGGCAAATATACAGACAGCAGTGCAAAAGCTTTGAAAGATGCAGTGGCAGCGGCAGCAGCAGTTTTGAATAATGCCAATGCGACACAGGATCAGATTGACCAGGCAGCATCCAGACTGATGTCAGCGGCTGCAGCACTGGAAATGAAGCCTGCAGAGACTCCAAAACCGGTAGTACCTGCACTGAAAAAGGGACAGATCCTGACTTATAAAGGACTGCGGTACAAAGTAACCAATCCTGCAGCAGGAAAAGCAACTGTCATGGTAGTAGGAGCTTCCAGCAAGTCCGTGAAGAAGGTAACAGTTCCATCTACAGTAACCTTAAAAGGAGTAAAATGCAAGGTTACAAAGATCGGACAGAAGGCATTTAAGAATTATACAAATCTGCAGCGTATTACAATCGGTGCCTATGTATCAGCAATTGGCCAGCAGGCATTCTATGGAGACAGCAAACTGACATACATTTCAGTCAAGACGAAGGTATTGAAGAATGCATACAGCAAATCCCTGAAGGGCATTTCTCCAAAGGCAGTGATTGATGTTCCGAATTCCAAAGTGAGGGCATATAAGAAAGTGTTTAAGAACAGAGGACAGAAGAGCAGCGTAGTAATTAAGTAAATAGCAGTACCACAAGCCAGTGCCTCCCGGTGTAAATACGCCACTATATAGCACCCGCTATCCGCGCCAGCTGCACGTCTGTGAATCTAGCCGTAGCCCGCTACGCCGTCGATTCACAGACGCACAGATGACACGGATATCAGGCACTATATATCGACCGTATTTACACTGGGAGGCACTGCGTCCTTACGCTGGCTTGTGTTGTAGAAAATTAGGAAGCATGCACAATATGTAATTTTCTGTATCATAAAAAAAGTTGCACCCCTTAAATAGCAAGTGTAAAATGAAGGTATTTGAGTATTGCGGAAAGTGAGCCTGAACATGTTAAAGAAAATAATCGTACGATATAATAACTGGACCCTTGGAAGAAAACTGTTATTCGGGTTTTTGTTTGGCTCAATTATACCGATTTTGTCCATACAGTTAATTGGGTATTATGTGAATAAAAATATAGTGACAGAAAAAGTAGATCAGTTAATGGTCAGTAATCTGACCCAGATATCAGAGCGGGTACACTTAAATATGGAGACTTATTCCAGCCTTTTATACCAGCTGTACACGGATGAGCAGCTGACGGAAAGTATAAAAAGCCTGATGGATATTACGGATAATCAGCGAGCATTTGCATATAACAAGGCATACAACAGCCTGAAACAGTATAACAATGACAATCTGGGGATCCGGTGTATCAGTCTGGTATGTGCAGATGGCAGTTCAGTGGTAGCAGATTTTCAGACCGATTCCGCAATTGATAATCTATGGAGAGGCTATAAGGATCTGAGGACCACAAATCCCTATATCGACTGCATTGATGAACCCAGTATGGTAATTACCCCAACCATGAAATTTCAGGAAAATGGAACGGAAGGGTATTATTTCCATATGAGTAAACGGGTATTTGACTTTGACCACCTGGAGCAGGGAAGCATCGCAACCATTATTATGTCTATTGATGAACGGATCCTGGCGGAAATCTGCAATAAGACGGAGGACAGTGCCAACCAGGAATTGTCCCAGCACAGCCTGAACTTCATACTGGATGAAAACAGGCAGGTAATCACTTACCCGGACGAGAGTTTCGTGACCCTGAAAATGAACCCCAGGCTGTCGGTAGCGGAATTTGTGAAAGTTACGGGATATCTGCGGGATAAAAATACGGCTGTTAACGAGTACAAAGACCCTCAGACAGGATGGGTATTCTACAATGTGTATGATAAAGATTATATGCTGAAAGATCTGGTGAACACCCAGAAAATCTTTCTGATTGTTGGCGCCTCCGCAGTTATATTTGTGACCTGCATCATCAGTTATACCGTATATATGTTAAACCGTTCCGTGCGTTCTGTATTAAAAGGAATCGGACAAGTACAGCAGGGTCATCTGGATGTGGTTATTCCGGAAGATACCGAGGATGAAATCGGCATTATTGCGCGAAACTTTAATACCATGACTGTAAAAGTAAAAGAACTGGTCACAACGGTAAAAGAGGCACAGAATAGTCAGAAAAATGCAGAAATCCGTGCACTGGAGGCACAGATCAACCCTCATTTCCTATATAACACCCTGGATTCCATTAACTGGATGGCGATTGAAAAGGGAGAGTATGAAATCAGTACGATGCTGAGAAACCTGGGTGTCATACTGCGTTACAGCGTAAATAAGAGTAATCAGCGGGTAACCATATGGGAAATGTCGGATTGGCTTCATAAATACATCAGCCTCCAGAAAATGAGGTTTAATGATGCATTTACCTATAGTCTGCAAATAGATAAGAATACGGAAAAAGTGAAAGTGTATAAGCTGCTGCTACAGCCATTTGTTGAAAACTCCATTATACATGGGTTTGACGGGATGATGGCAGGAGGCTTATTGAGAATTGAATGTTCACTCTCAGATGACGGGAAGGGGGTTGTATTTATTATAGAGGATAATGGAGTGGGCATGCCGGAAAGTAAGGTACAGGAGTTTAATGACCCGAAAAGGGCAATCATTGATGATGGAAGGAGTATCGGACTAAATAATGCATTCTCAAGAATGTATATGTATTATGGAAATAAAGCCAGCTGGACGATCAGCAGCTTAAAAGGCCTGGGAACGGTCATCACCCTGCGCCTGCCGGTTATTGATGAAATGAGGAAGGATAATGAGGATATTAATAGTTGAAGATGAGGTAAAGATCAGAGTTGGAATATCAAAACTGATCTCATCTCAGAGCGGTCACACAATTGTTGGAGAAGCAAAAAACGGAATGGAGGGATATGAGATGGCAATCCGGCTTCGTCCGGAGCTGATTATAACCGACATCCGTATGCCTGTCATGAATGGGCTGGAAATGCTGACAAAGATTCAGGAAGATAAAGTAGCCTGCCACAGTGTCATTCTCAGCGGATATTCAGAATTTGAATACGCTAAGAAAGCAATCACGCTGGGGGCGGATGACTATCTGCTAAAGCCCATTGCAGCGGAAGACGTAAAAGAGGTGCTGGAAAGGATTGAAGAAAAACTGGATCTGGAAAAAAGGCAGATTGAGGGAACACCTCAGGGATATATCCGGGATATTATACTGGGCAGCCTGGCGGAAACAAGGGAAAACTACCAGCGGCTTGCCGATATAGGCAGTTTGGACCTGGATTCCCCCTGTTATCTTTATGCAGGCTATCTGGGAAATGCAGAACCTGCATATGTGGAATTTTGCAAGACCCAGCTTGAGGAGATGAAAGAGAAGTACAGCAAGGACCGCATTTATATGGTATTTATTGAAAGTACGCAGGAATATGTGTGTGTCATTCAGAGCGGAAGTCCGATGGAAGGATGGAATAAACGGATTAGCCACAGAGTGTATTTAAAGAATGTGAGAGAGGGACAGGCAGTGTGGACAGCCGAAAGCATCCCCGCTCTCACACAGCTGCGCAGCCAGGTAAACGAACTGCGGGAGGTTTATACGTTCGCAATGGCATTGGGATATACACATTTGCTGACAAAAAGGGAGATCAGTCTGTTTTCACCGGAAGAATTTACTTATCCGGTCTTTTTGGAAAACAGGATCAAAGTATCTGTATGCAAGGGAGATAGTGAGGAGTTAACAAGCTGTGGGGATAAATTCCGGTCATATATGAGGGATCAGAAATGTGTACCTTATCATATTCGGCAAGGGTATATGAAAATGGTAAACTACATTTTGAATATTTCCCAGGAGGTTGCAGAGGAGGGCTATCGGCTGATACAGGAGCAGAATCCTATCAAAACTCTCGGTAATGCCATTACCTTATCGGAACTGGAGACCTGTTTCCAAAAGATTATTCAGATCCTGTCAAAGACGGTAAATAAAAAAGAGGACATCCGTAATTATACGGTAAACAGAGCAATCAGTTACATACGGGAACATTACATGGAAGTAATATCCCTGGAGGAAATGGCCAGGCGTCTGGACATCACTCCGGAGTACCTCAGTACTTTATTTAATAAAGAGGTGGGGATTAATTTTTCAACCTTTCTAAAGAAATTTCGTATCAGCCAGGCGAAACGGCTGCTGAAAGGAAGTGAGCTCAAGATCTATGAAGTGGCAAATGAAGTTGGATATGGTGACCCGAAGTATTTTAACAGGGTTTTTCGGGAAGAGGTCGGAGTCTCGCCAGGGGATTACAGGCAGTCTTAAAAAAGGACGAAAGGCCTGCAGTTATTTCCTCGTTTTGCTGATGGCAGTCCAGATAGCGGGCTGTGGGAACCAGGAAAGTGACGGACAGGAGGAAAGCAAGGCAAGGGAGGATCTGGTTTTGTGGTCTTATTATGAAACGGATGCCCAGAGAAGCGGTCTGGATAATCTGGTAGATGGGTTTAACCAGTCCCAGAGCCAGTATCGTGCGTCCTGGAAGTATGTCCCCATGACCGATTTTGACAAACAGCTTTCCCGCTCTTATACGGAGCAGAGTCTGCCGGATATGGTACTTATTGATAATCCCGATATGCCGGTCTTTATCCGCCTGGGCGTATTTGAGGATATCACACAGCAGATAGAATCCTGGAATCTGGAAGAAGAATACTATAAGGCGGCGGTGGAAACTGTAAGCCTGGATGGAAGATACTATGGTATTCCCTTTATCTGCAACAACCTGGGATTAATTTATAATGAGGAGATGCTAAAAGAAGCCGGGGTGGATCCGCCGGGTACCTGGGAGGAATTAAAGGCTGCGGCGAAAGAGCTCACATCAGGGCAGCGCAAAGGATTTTTAATGTCTGCCGTTGACTCGGAACAGGGCGCATTCCAGATTCTGCCATGGATTTTATCAGCCGGAGAAAATCCGGATCAAATCGGAGGTGAGAAGACAAAGGAGGCTTTTGAATTTTTAGAAAGCATGGTGGAGGATGGGAGCATGTCTAATGAATGCATTAACTTGACCCAGATCGATGTTGCCAGAAAATTCATAGCAGGAGAAGCGGCTATGATTGAAAACGGACCTTGGATATTGTCCATGCTTCAGGAAGCGGGCATCTCTTATGGCATCACCAAGCTTCCGGTGAACCGGGTAAGCAGTATGATTACCGGCGGTGAAAATATTGGTTTTATTAAAGGAAAAAATGTAGAAGGCTCCCTGAAATTTTTCCAGTACTGTATGAATGGGGAGGTTATGGAGTCCTTCTGCATAAAGACAGGGTCTCTGCCTGCGAAAATAAAAAAAGCAAAAAAGGTGGTTAAGAAAGACGAACAGATGCGGGTCTTTGAAGAACAGATGGAAAAAGCAGTTGCAAGAACTTCCATACCATCTTGGTCTGCTATCTCCAAGCAGATTCCGAAAAGCTTTTATCAGATGGTGTCAAAGGAGAAAACTCCGGAGGAAGCGGTTGAAATGCTGCCGGAAAATTAATCTAAGGATTATCCACCATTATTAAAATATTAGAATTAATCTTTATGGGAACCTCTCTTATAATGTACTTACCAGGAAAGATACCAGTACTGCATTATACAAATAATTCAGCAATACACTTCGGCTATCCGCACCAGAGAATCCAAAATATTCTTTGATGCAGCCCGCTGCACCTGCAGAATATTTTGAATCCTCTGATACGAATATCCTGTGTGTATTACTAAATTATTAGGGCAATGCAGTACTGGAGTCAAATAAAAAGGAGGTTTTATCATGAAACTAAAGAAACTTACGGCAATGGCTCTTGCAGCAACAATGGTTTGTACAATGACAGCAGGATGTGGAGGCGGATCATCTTCCGGTACCACAGAGGCAGCAAAAAGTGAAACAACGAAGACGACTGAGGCTGCCACAGCAGGAACAGACGCAGCCAAAGAAACCGAAGCAGCGGAAACAAAGGCAGAGACACAGGCGGAAACTGCTGCAGCTCCTACCGGTGAAACGAAAGAAGTTGTAATCTGGGATTATTTTGAAACAGATGCCCAGAAGGAAATGATGCAGGCTTTGATTGATGGATTTAATTCATCCCAGAGTGAGTTTACGGCAACTCATACATATGTGCCGTTTGCAGACTACCAAAAACAGCTTACACTTGGACTTGCTTCCGGTGAATTGCCGGATCTGGTAATCATGGACGGATGCAGCATGGCTTCTTTCATACAGCTGGGACTTATGGCGGATGTATCCGATGCCTCAATCGCATGGGATGATTACCTGAAGGGACCAATGGAATCCACAATGATGGATGGCAAACACTATGGTATTCCTTTTGCAACAAACTGTACCGCATTATTCTATAACAAAGATTTATTTGATGCAGCAGGCGTGTCTTATCCCGATGAAAACACCACATGGGATGATTTCAAAGATATGGCATCGAAGTTAACAAAGGACGGCGTAACCGGATTTGGTAATGCAGCAGTAGGAACAGATGAAGGAACATTCCAGTGTCTGCAGTGGCTGTATACGGCTGGCGGTACTTATACCGACATTAAAGGCGGCGTAAAGGCTTACGATTTAATGAAAGAAATGATCGATGCAGGTTCCTGGACAAAAGAGTGTGTTAACTGGACACAGTCTGATGTTAATAACAACTTTATGGCTGGAAATATCGCAATGCAGCAGAATGGACCATGGCAGATTCCTGGTATCGAAAAAGATGCTCCAGACTTAAACTATGGCGTAACCGTATTACCGAAATATGATAAAGATTCAACTCAGGCAACATCAATCCTCGGCGGTGAAAACATGGGTGTTGTGAAAAAAGACGATACCGCAGGCGCAGTTGCTTTCATGAAATATTATGATCAGAATGAAGTTATGATCGAAGCAATGAAGAAATATGGCTCCTTCCCTCCAAAAACGGAAGCAGCACAGGATTCTTACTGGACAGATGATCCGATTCAGGCAGCATTTATTACGCAGCTTGAGACTTCAATCCCAAGAGGACCATCCGCATCCTGGCCATCATATTCATCTGCAATCCAGAATGGATTCCAGGAAGTTATGACAGGTGCTAAGACTCCTGAGCAGGCAGCAGACAGTACACAGGCTGCTGTAGACGCAGTAAAATAAAACATTGGGACTGTTGGACAGAGCGCTATAAACGCTCTGGAGCAAAAGGCGATATAAGACTTGCTTCCGACAGTCCCTTTTTAAAAGATATGAGGAGGGATTAACGTGAGACATGGTAAAAAAAAGACACCGGCTTACCTGGGAGTTATATTTGCACTCCCCGCATTAATTTATATGATGGTTCTGATTGGATATCCAATGGTAAAGAACCTGTTGCTGAGCTTTAAAAATGTGGACGTTTATACATTTGCAGATACGGCCTCCCAGAGTTTTGTGGGACTGCAGAATTATGTTGATTTATTCAGCGGAGCCGATTCTATTTTAATGAAATCAATCGGAAATACATTAACTTTTACACTGGCTTCTATCATTTTTCAGTTTGTAATTGGATTTGGACTCGCACTATTGTTTAATAAGAAATTTCCGGGCTGCTCCTTCTTCCGTGGAGTAACCATGATATCCTGGCTGCTGCCGGTAACGGTAGCAGGTCTTTTGTTTAAATTTATGTTCCAGTTAAATGGCGGAATTATCAATCAGTTCCTCACCTCGGTAGGTATTTTGGATAAACCCATTGAATGGCTTTTGAATGGAAATACCGCTATGGTGGCAATTGTAGTAGCTAATATCTGGATCGGTATCCCCTTTAACATGATGCTGATTCTTACCGGATTAACGACTATTCCAACCGAAATTTACGAGAGTGCCAGTTTGGACGGTGCTTCCAAACGGCAGACCTTATTCCATATAACCGTTCCCATGATTAAACCGGCAATTATGTCCGTGCTTACATTGGGCTTTGTATACACGTTCAAGGTATTTGACCTTGTATGGGTAATGACAAAAGGAGGGCCTGTAAATGCAACGGAACTGGTATCCACTTATGCATACCGGCTGTCCTTTGAAGAGTTTCAGTTTAGTAAGGGTGCGGCAGCATCGAATATCCTGTTCTTAATCTTGCTGTTTGTAGGATTTTTCTACATCAGGACCATTGATGATGACGAGGTGATGTAACATGAAAAAAGAGACGAAAAATAAGATCATTTTATTGATAATCGGAGCAATTGTATTTGTGATATTTATATTTCCCCTGTACTGGATGTTGGTTACTGCATTGAAATCACAGGTAGAAATTTTCCAGATACCAACGCCCCTATGGCCGAAAGAGCTGACTTTTGAAGCATTCCAGAAGCAGTTATCCGCTTCCAGTGATACCCTGAGAGGATTCAAGAACAGTGCAATCATTGGTTTCGGTGCAATGGCAATATCCACCATACTGGCAATTCCGGCGGCATACGGACTGGCGCGGTTTAAATTCAGGGGAAAGAAGATCATTATCCTGCTATTTCTAATTACACAGATGCTTCCTTCCACGTTAGTATTAACTTCTTTGTACATTATGTTTTCCAGTGCAAAAATTTTAAATACATACATGGCGCCGATCCTGGCAGATGCGACCCTTGGAATACCTTTTTCCGTTATTATCCTGAGAACCTATTTCCTTTCTATACCCAAGGAGCTGGATGAGGCAGCAAAAATAGACGGATGCGGACATCTCACAGCATTTGTGAAAATCATGCTTCCCATTGCAAAACCCGGCGTAGTGGTAGCAGCCGTATTCTCCTTTGTATATGCATGGGGCGATCTGATCTATGGAATTACCTTTATTACCGACCCGAATAAGAGACCGATCACATCCAGTATTTATAATTATGTACAGCAGTATCAGACCTTGTGGAACTCTACCATGGCATTTGGTATCATTGCAATTTTCCCGGTTATTTTAATCTTTATCTTTATGCAGAAATATATTGTCAGCGGACTCACAAATGGTGCGGTGAAGGCTTAGAGCGTGTTTGAAAATTCATTCCCGCCATCTGCACGCCCCACTTTGCGGCATATTTGCCCCGAATTCAGGTTACATAGCCCGCTATGCGCCCTTCATTCGGTACAAATCTCCCACAAACTGGGACGCACAGCTGCCAGAAAGCAATTTTAAAACACGCTCTAGAGCGTGATGAAACTTTATGCGGTATGTGAGTAACAGGTTCCAGTCATACTGATTTAATAAGGCTGAAAGAAAAATATGATATAGAAAGGATGCCACAAAGCCATTCTTTCAGCCGGTATTATTGTGGCAGTATTGCAGGGTCTGCAATATGCAGTGGTAACGTGAATGAAACTAAAATCAATGAATTTAAAGGACATTAAAATACGTGATGAATTCTGGTCCAGACACGTGGATCTGGTGAGAAAGGTAATTATCCCCTATCAGTGGGAAATCATGAATGACCGGGTGGAGGATGCAGAATCCAGCCATTGCCTGGAGAATTTTAAAATAGCGGCAGGGAGAAGCAAAGGAGATTTCTACGGTGCCGTATTTCAGGATACGGATATTGCAAAATGGCTGGAAGCAGTAGGGTTCTCGCTTGTCTGTAATCCCGATGCCGAACTGGAAGCAACCGCAGACGAAGTAATTGATTTGATAGCGGATGCACAGTGTGACGATGGTTATATCAATACTTACTTTACGATTAAGGAACCGGATAAACGCTGGAGCAACCTCTGTGAAGGGCATGAACTATATACCGCAGGCCATCTCATGGAAGCAGCTGCGGCTTATTACGAAGGTACGGGAAAGAGAAAATTCTTAGACTGTATGTGTAGATTTGCAGATCTGATCTGTGAGACATTTGGAGGGGAAGAAGGTAAAATCCATGGTTATCCGGGACACCAGGAGGTGGAAATCGGTTTAGTCAAATTGTACCGGATTACGAAGGAACGCAGATATCTGGATATGGCAAAATATTTTATTGATATAAGGGGCGTGGGTGAGAATTATTTTCTGAAGGAAATGAAAAAGGATGGACATAAACGTATTTTCCCGGAATTTGCAGATTATGATACAAAGTATTCCCAGTCCCATATTCCGGTGCGGGAACAGAAAACGGCAGAAGGGCATGCCGTACGTGCGGTCTATATGTACTGCGCCATGGCGGATCTGGCTTATGAGTGCCAGGATTTATCTCTGATGGAAGCCTGTGAGACTCTGTGGAATAACATGGTAAGTAAGCGCATGTACATTACGGGCGGGGTAGGTTCATCGGGAATCCTGGAACGTTTTACCACAGATTATGACCTGCCCAATGAATACAATTATTCTGAGAGCTGTGCTTCTATCGGACTTGCACTTTTCGGACTGCGTATGAATCAGATTACCAGAGACGGCAGATATATGGAGGAAGTGGAACGCGCCCTTTATAACACTATATTGGCGGGGATTGCCCTGGACGGACGCAGTTTCTTTTACGTAAATCCACTAGAAGTCTCGCCGGATGCCTGTATGCCCAGAACTTCCAAGGAGCATGTTAAACCGGTAAGGCAGAAATGGTTTGGTGTTGCATGCTGTCCGCCGAATATTGCCAGAACTCTGGCATCTCTGGGGCAGTACATTTATAGCACACAGGGAGATTCCGTATGGGTGAACCTGTTTGTTACAAGCGAAGTGCAGCAGGAACTGGATTCAGGCAGGATACTTCTGAAACAGGAGACTAGATTCCCCAATGAAGGAAAAACAGTAATCCAAATTGAAAATCAGGAAAAAATAAAAGTATCTCTGGCAGTACGCGTTCCGGAGTATGCAAAAGATGCCGCATTCTATTGTGACGGCAGGGAAATTACGCCTGATAAAATGGAAAAGGGATATGCTTTTTTCACAGTGGACAAAGAAGAAATGGAACTTACCATGGAATTTTCCATGCAGCCAAGAATTCTTCATGCAAATCCCCTGGTAAAAGCAGATACCGGAAAAGTTGCAATTATGAAAGGACCCTGTGTATACTGTCTGGAGGAAACAGACAATGGAAATAATCTGCCGGGCCTGTTCCTGGATACCAATGAACCCCTGAGGGAAGATTTTAAAGCTGATCTCCTGGGGGGTGTAACCGTTATCAGTGGAAAGGGTAAAAGGCTTGTATCGGATGAGTGGAAAGAGGGAGAGCTGTACAAGGAATGTGTGCCAAAGACGGAAGGAGCAGCATTGACTTTTATACCATATGCCTACTGGGGAAACAGGGTTACCGGAGAAATGTTAGTCTGGGTGAGAGAGATTTTGTAATTAGATTAAAGATGGGACAAAACCCCACGCGGGCATACGCCGGGAAAACATGATGTGTTTCCCGGCGTATGCCCGTGTGCTGCACTTTCAGGATATACGTTAAATTACCACTTGCAGGAAGAGCTGTTTCCATGTCTTTCAGCGTCTGCCTTTGTACGATGCACAGTTCCCCATGGATGCTTTGGCGGTGCGTATACGGATGACAGCTTTAAAGGACATCTTTCGGGATTCATGATATTGTGCCAGGTTCCGGCAGGTACAAATACGGCATCACCGGGACACAATTCATATTGGCATTCTGGCTGCCCTTTGCAGCGGCCCATCAAAACAATGGCTTTTCCATGTTCCACTCGGATCATCTGCTCCGTATCAGGATGTAATTCCCAGCCGATATCTTCACAAGGCGGGATACACATGATTGTCATTTGCATATGGCATCCTGTCCATACTGCGGTACGGAAGTTTTGATTTTGCGCTGCCATTTCCTCAACTTTTAATACACAGGGACCAGGACCATTATCGGTCTGCCTCATGCAGCAATTATTATTCATAAGAAAATCCTCCATTCAGATTTCTATATTAAAGTATGCTTTTGGACGATATATGTGAGGCTATTTATAAATACCGTTAAAACTGGTCTTAAAAACTGGTTTTTAGGGGAAAAAGAATTGCAATTCATATTAAAATAAAATATAATAGGCGTATATGTTTACAGCGTATCAGATCATTCATTTCTGACAGATGCACACCAGGATCTGCGGATTAAAAAGGAGGGAGCCCCATGAAAAAAACGATTATCATGTTTATTTTTACACTTTTTTTTCTTGGACTCTTTTTTTATGTGAAAGCAGAAGCCCATCTCGTAACAGGAACAGGGACCAGTGTACTTGCTGACACCAGTGGATCATCTTATACCTATGGCCAGCCCCGCATTTTTGCAAAGCTGACACCGGCAGATACGCCGGCTGGAATCCAGGAAAAGGTGCCGGCACTGGGAATTACGAATTATGTGGAAGAACGGAATAACCAAAGGCCTTTTAACGGAAGCGTACTGGCGATTTTATTGTATATTGCAACAAATGTCTTGTTGGGCAGCGGACGGAGCAGTTTGTTCTGGATACTGTCTATTTGTCTTACATTTTCATGTATTCTGATCAGTCAGGTTCAAATCTTACACCAATCCGATGGAAAAAAACGTACTGTTATCTTTTAGCCGTTCATAGGGTGTGTTCATTTTTATAATACGCTCTAAAAGTAAAATTTACGAAAAGAAGATAATCAGGAGGATTGTACATTGAAAAATAAGAAAAATCATATTTGGTTTGCGTTAGCTCTTATCGCAGCCTTTCTTTTGCTTACTATTTTTGGAGCTGGAAAGGAAGTAAAAGGGATTCAGGACATGCGTTTTGGAATTGACATCCGGGGCGGTGTTGAGGCGGTATTTGAACCGGTTGGAGTTACCGGAGTTCCCACAGAAAAGCAGATGGAATCGGCACGTAATGTTATTGAAAGCAGATTGGATGCAGAAAATATCACGGACCGTGAAGTTACGGTAGACAAAAGTGAAGGCCATATTATCGTGCGTTTCCCATGGAAATCCGATGAAAAAGACTTTAATCCCGAATCTGCAATCTCTGAATTGGGCGAAACAGCAAAGCTTACCTTCCGTGATCCAGACGGAAATGTGCTTGTAGAGGGAGAAAATGTTGCCGACAGTTCGGTTACAAGAGATCAGGAAACAGGAGAATATGTAGTAGAATTGCAGTTTGATAAGGTTGGAGCAGAGGCATTTGCCAAAGCAACCCAGGAACTGGTCGGCAAACAGATGGGCATCTATATGGATGAGCAGATGATTTCTAATCCTAAGGTACAGCAGGCAATTACCGGTGGAAAAGCCATTATTAACGGTATGGCAAACAGCGACGAGGCAAAGTCATTATCCGATAAAATTAATTCCGGTGCATTGCCATTTTCCATGAAGACAAGCAATTATAATACGATCAGTCCGTCACTTGGAAGCCAGGCGCTGAAAGCAATGGTAACAGCTTCTATAGTAGCACTTTTATTAGTTATTATATTTATGATTAGTATTTACAGACTGCCTGGTTTTATCAGCTGTCTGACCCTTATATTTCAGATGTGCCTGCAGATACTGGCGCTTTCATTTCCACAGTATACGCTGACCCTGCCGGGTATCGCCGGTCTGATTCTTTCCGTTGGTATGGCGGTGGATGCCAATATTATTATCAGCGAACGTATAGGCGAAGAATTGAGAGCCGGCACAAGTATCCGTGCGGCTGTTAAAAAAGGTTATCAGAATGCGTTCTCATCGGTACTGGATGGCAATCTGACCACAGCAGCAGTAGCGCTGATCCTAATGATGTTCGGTTCCGGAACGATGCTTAGCTTTGGATATACATTATTTACCGGGGTTATTATCAATCTGGCAGCCGGTGTCTGGATGTCCAGATTTATGCTGGAATCCGTAATTCGATATGATGTATTTGATAAAGTAAAACTGTTCCGTAAGAAAAAAGACCGTAAAATGATTCGCTTTGCAGCAAAAAGAAAATGGGTATTTGCATTTACAGCTTGTATTTTGATTATGGGTGCAATCATCACCGGTGTAAATGGAGTGAAACTGGATACACAGTTTACCGGAGGCGTTATATTAAAATATACTTATTCCGGTGATACAGATACAGAAAAGATCGGAAATGCGGTAAACACGGTCTTAAACCGTCCGGTAAGCGTACAGACCTCTCAGGATTCTGCTACCGGTGATAAAAAGTTAGTGCTGACCCTTGCGGGAAATGAAGGTATCAGCCCGGATGACCAGAAGAAAGTCACAGAAGAAATTAATAAACTGGGCGATACATCCTATGATTTATCAGAAACCTTTGCGGTAGAGCCTTATATTGGAGCGAAGGCATTAAATAATTCCGTAATTGCAATTGTATTGTCTGCATTGTTTATCATTGCGTACATCTGGGTTCGATTCAAATCCCTGTCCGGATTATCAGCTGGAGTATCTGCGGTAATTGCATTACTACATGATGTTATTCTGGTATTCTTCGTATTTGGTGTATTTAAGATCCCGGTAAATGATGCCTTTGTGGCAGTTACCCTGACCATAATCGGATATTCCATCAACGACACCATCGTACTCTACGACAGAATTCGGGAAAATATCCGAAATAAGGCGGGCAACAAGAAAGAAACCCTGTGTGAATTAGTAGACCGAAGCATCACTGAGACCATCGGGCGTTCTGTAAAGACCGCATGCACGACAGCGATCTGTGTTGCAATCGTACTTATTTTTGCATTGATTTACCATATAGAATCCATCCGCGTATTCTCATTGCCGCTGCTGGTAGGTATCATCAGCGGATGTTATTCTTCCGTATGTATTGCAGGACCTCTTTGGGTAACCTGGAAAGAGTTCCGTGCTAAAAGAAGTGAAAAGATTGAGATGAGTAAGGGAAAGAAGAAATAGGGAATGCAGTAGAATAAATTGGAATGAGATACATCCTGGTGTTTTGAAAAAGATGTGTAGTAGTTGTTGAGAAAACCGCTTGCCGTGAGGTGAGCGGTTTTTTTGTAATTCTACAAAACGAAAAATATGGGAATTAAGTTAGAAAAATTAAAATAATATGTAATTAAAACAAGAAAAATGAGAAAAAAACGTATAACTGTTGATTTTCAAAATATCTTATGTTAGACTGTATAAATGAGGAGGTCATAATTTTATGCTAATTATGTTTAAAGTAAAAAATTACTGTTCTTTTAAAGATGAGGCTGTATTGGATTTAAGAGCAGCCTCTTATAAACAGCATGCATCCCATTTGCTGAATACTTCGGGCGGAACAAATTTAGTAAAGACTGCAGCTATTTATGGAGCTAATGCATCAGGAAAATCAAATTTTATATCAGCGATGTACTTTTTTGAAAAATATATATTTCAGCAGTTTATAACCAAAAAAAATTTGGATGAATGGGATTTTCGCACAAAGACATTGGGTGAAGATTTGGAACCTTTCCGTCTGAGTGAAGATCACGATAAAGTTTCTGAATTTGATATTATTTTTACTTCTGATGGAGATCAAATACAGTATGGATTTGAGTGCACAGCAGATGAGGTACTTAACGAATGGTATTATATTAATGATAAAAAAGTATTTGAAAGATTTAAGGGCATTGTTACTTATGGAAATAAATATGTAAATATTTTAAAATGTTTTAGCAAGGTACCAAAAGAAAGGTTATATCTATCGGTATTAGAATATTTTCTAGAGGAAGAAGAAAAGAAAATCATATTGAAAAAATTTATTAAATTCTTTCGTGAGGAGTATAATGTTTTTTTGGAGATTTTCTTTGAATCAACTATTAAAAATGTTGCAGGTTTAATCTACCTGAATCAAAGGTTAATAGATGATAAAATATTCAGAGATCGGGTGGAGGAATATCTAAAACAGGCAGATGTGGGAATCAAAGGACTTGATCTGCAAGTGAAGACAGTTCTGGATAGCAGCAACGGGTTGGAAAAAGAACAAAGAGTGATCAGAACAATTCATGATGTATACGATAATCATGGTAATATAACTGGACAAAGACTTTTTGATCTCCAACAGGAATCCACAGGTACCCTGCGTTTTTTATCTTATATCCAGGAGGTAATCAGGATGACAGAAAAAGGAGGCGTATTTGTTGTTGATGAAATATCTGCCAGACTGCACCCGCTGCTTACTAAATTAATAATTGATATTTTTCAGGATAGTAAGAATACCAAGGCACAGTTAATCTTCACTACACATGATATATCATTGCTCAAAAAAGAGCAGTTCAGGAGGGATGAAGTTATATTTATAGATAAAAATTTACGGGGAGAGTCCACCTTATATTCATTGTCAGACCTAAAGGTTAGAGATGATGCCACGTTTCATAAAGAATATCTGCAGGGAAAATATGGCGCCATACCGATTTTTAACTATAATGCATTGCTAGAGGAGGTATGATTTTGGGCAGAACAATACTTACATCCAAGCGTAAAAAAAACATAAAGAACACTTATTTAGGGCATATACTGATCTTTTGCGAGGGAATGACAGAAAAGCTTTATCTACAATATTTTACAGATATTCTTAAGAAAAATAAGTTTAATGATATTAAAATAGAGATAGAATCTGCAAATGGCAATGCAAGCAGGGTATTTAAATTTGCAGATGCCTATCTTTGTGAAGAAAACAATAATAGAAAATACAGTAATTATAAAAAATATCTCATTTTTGACTGTGATGCGCCACCGAATATACAACATATAATTACAGATATGATTTCGTCCGCAAACAACTACGAAGTAGTAGTGTCAAACTTTCTTTTTGAAATCTGGCTTCTAATGCATTTTGAAATCGTAGAAAAAAAGTTAACAAAAGGTGAAATTTATAGAAGGCTGGAAAGTCATTTGAGAAATAATTATGAAAAAGCGAATGAAGGCCTGATCAGGGAGATTATACAGAAGGGAAGTGTAGAGGCGGCAATTGATAATGCCGAAAGTCTTGCAAAACAATACATTGAAAGAAAAATAAACCTAACTGAGAATATTGAAGCAATGAATCCTTTTACTAATATTTATTCGTTAGTTGAGCAGTTGCTGGCAGCGATATCATAATAAGAAAAACGAAAGTAATACTCTATTATATCTGATTTTATCAAAATTCTGATTTATCCAAACATTTATATTTATAAAAATCCATCTGAAATATTCATAAAGTATCCCCAGTATTATATTAATTTTAAATACTTATTAAACGTGTAAAAAATTACATATCCAAAAGTCGAACCCTGCATATACGATTCCAGCCAGTTACTATATAATCAGAACTATCAAGTACACACAAGAAGGAGGATTTGGTTATGAACAGGAAAAAGATATTAGCGGTGATTTTAAGTACTGCGCTTATAGGAAGTACATTTGTGGGATGCGGAACAAGCAGCACAACAAGCGGAGAGCAGGATACATCGGCACAAAGCGGTAACAAGACAGAGCTGGAATTTTTTATTCAGAAAAAAGAGGCGGTAGATACCTTTCAGAAAATTGTGGATGATTTTAATCAGAGCCAGGATAAAATCATGGTGACACAGAATATTGTACCCGATTCAGAAAGTGTACTGATGTCCAGGGCGGCAACAAATGATCTGCCGGATATCATTCAGGTAGGCGGTATGCAGGATGCCAACACCATGCAGTTTCTGAAAGAAGGACAATTTCTGGATCTGGCGGGACTGGACTGTCTGAATAATGTAATGGATAATTATAAAGACAGCATCCAATATAAAGGGAAGAACTATGTGGTACCCATTTCAGCAAACTTCAGCGGGGTTTATTATAATCAGGAAATGTTTGAGAAAGCGGGCTACCAGGTTCCGAAAACTTACGATGAAATGATCACCCTGGCAAAAGAGATTCAGGCCAAAGGAGAGATCGCATTCCTGTTTCCGGATAAAGACAGTTGGACGCTGATGCAGTGCTGGGAGGATAATATCGACGGAACCATGAGAGGTGACCGCCGGCCTACTTACGATAAAATTGCAAAAGGAGAAACTACTTATCAGGATGACGCAATTTACCAGGACAGCATACAGAAAGTAATAGATATCCGCCAGTACGGGCAGGGGGATTCCCTTGCACTTGGATATGACCAGGCAATCAGTGACTTTGCTACAGGAAAGGCATATATGTTTATGCAGGGAATCTGGGCCTTGCCATCAATTATGAAGGCAAATCCCAATCTGAAAGCAGGTATGTTTTCATTTCCAACCAATGACGGGAACGGAAAAGTCAGCATGGGAATCGATGTGAACATTGCAATCTCGGCATCCACAAAAAATGCAGAAGCTGCAAAGGAATTTGTCAATTTCCTGGCATCTAAAGAAATGGTACAGAAATACGTAGATAATGATTATTCTATTCCTTGCATGAAAGATGTAAATGCCAATATTCCCGCAGCTAAGGAAATTGTAGACAGCGTAAATGCCGGTAACGGAGTACTGCAGACAACAGCACTGCCAAAAGCAGTTTCAGATCAGTATAAAAATACAATCCAGAAGGTTATCGTCCCTGATGGGGGAGAAGATGCAAATACCTTTTTAACAAATCTTACAAAGGTATTTACCGAAAACAAAGATGAGTACTTGGAAATGTATGGAGAATAAAGAACCGAAAGAGGGGAGTTTTCTATGAAAAATGCACGGCATTCCAAAAAAAACCGCGTACTGTTTATCTTTACGCTGCCAATTTTACTGATGTACTGCTTCTTCTTTGTTATTCCAATGCTGATGGGAATGAAAAACAGCTTTACAGACTGGTCAGGAACAAGCCAGACCTATCATTTTATCGGCATTCAAAACTATACAAAGATTTTCCAGGATGAAAGGTTCAGAAATGCACTGTTTTTTAACTTCAAATATACCCTGCTTCTGACCATTGCAACAGTTCTGATATCCGTAGTTGTGGCATTGGTTCTGAACCAGAAGATAAAAGGAAGGACGTTCTTCCGTTCGGTATTTTTTCTGCCTGCTATCTTAAGTCTCGTAACGGTTGGATTGATCTGGAATGAATTATTTTACCGTATGATCCCGTTAATTGGGGAAGCAACCGGCTGGTCTTTGTTTAAGTCCAGCTGGCTGGGCAGCCCAAAGCTTGCCATGTATGCAATTCTTATTGTAAACCTGTGGCAGGGCTGTGCGATTCCAATTGTGCTGTTACTGGCTGGTCTGCAAAGTGTTCCGGCTGATTTATATGAAGCCGCGGCAATTGACGGCGCTAATGCCTTTAAGCGGTTCCGGGCGATTACGGTGCCTTATCTGATTCCGGTTTTAAATATCGTAATAGTTACTTGCGTAAAAGGTGGACTAACAACCTTTGACTACATTAAAGCGATGACGGATGGCGGTCCGATGCAGTCTACTGAATCTGTAGGAATACTGATATACAGCCATGCCATGCAGGAGGGCAGGTTTGGTTATTCCGTGGCAGAGTCCATGATACTCTTTGTAATCATAGCGGTAGTATCACTGCTGACAATGCGCTTAACCAATAATAAGAAAGTGGGTGAATAGTATGACAAAGAAAGGAAATGCTGTGGGGAAGACCTCATCTTATCTGATTGCGGGAATCGGCGCACTATTTGTTTTGCTGCCATTTTATATCACCCTGATCACTGCGTTTAAATCTCCGGAAGAATCAGCACAGAGCTTTTTTGCATTCCCCCAGAGTCTCTATCTGGAAAACTTTAAGTCGGTGTTTGAAAAAGCCCATTACTCCATGTATTTTATGAACTCCGTAACCGTAACGGTGATCTCTTTGATCCTGATTTACGTGTTGGTTACCATGATATCCTATGCGATTGCCAGGAGCATGAAGCGGAGCAGATATTATAAAATCATTTTTGGGTTTATTGTTCTGGGTATGTTTGTACCATTTCAGGTAATTATGGTTCCTCTGGTACAGTTTATGGGCGGACTGGGACTTTCTAATAAAACTGGATTGATTCTGCTCCACGTTACCTATGCATCCATGCAGGCAGTATTCCTCCTGGTTAATTATATTACTTCCGTTCCTGAGGATCTGGAAGAAGCGGCATGCATCGATGGATGTACAACTGTGCAGGCTTATGTAAAAGTAGTGCTTCCCCTGTTAAAGCCCATGACCTCTACCGTATTGGTGTTAAATGCCCTTTGGATATGGAATGACTTCCAGATGCCGCTGATTATCTTAAATAAATTGCCGAATACATGGACACTGCCGCTGTTTCAGTATAATTTTAAATCACAGTATACGTTTGATTACAATATGGCATTTGCTTCTTATCTCATTGCACTGGTACCGGTATTAGTCGTATACATACTTGCTCAAAAGAATATTGTGGATGGGCTGACGGCAGGGGCAGTAAAATCATAACGGAACGGTTTATCTATTGAACAGCATAGATGATTATAGTATATTAATGGAAGTGAAACACCAAAATCAGTTATTAAGGCGGAATGTAAAATGATACGGTATTTTCGAAGACTTTCATTTGGAAAAAAGATATTGAGTTCCTATATATTATTTATCAGCATATCCTGCCTGCTGGTGTTTATTTACTATATAAAAAGTATGGAAGTCGTAAAACAGGAGAATTATAACAATATGTTCCAGCTGGGGGAGCAGATCAGCCTGAATACGGATATACTGGTATCAAATATGGACCGCATCCGGTTTATACATTTAATAGATGACAAAATAAAGCCTGTCATCCGTTCTGAAAATAAGAATAAGGAAATCGACCAGATTCTGGAAGGGCAGGAATATATAGAACGTGCAATTAAACATATGGCAAACATGAACCAGTTTATTCTGCGGGTAACCATTGTAAATGAATATGGGGATATCTACAGCAATGTATCTACCGAACAGGAAGAATACTTAAACCGGCTGGCTCCCGTTGTGGAAAGCCAGGATTGGACAGATAAGAATAAAGTGTATTATACAGGGGTCAATACCGAGAAAATCAGCCAGAATCCATATAAAATCGTGACCAGTATCAGCAAAATGTATGATATTGACCGTACATGTATCGGGACAATCTATATAGACCTGAATTATACTCAGATCAGTAATCTGTTTAACCATTTATTTCAACGTAAAGAAATGAAGACGGCCTTTCTGGTGTTGGATGCCCAGGAAGAATTAATGTATGCTTCGCCCAACATCCGGGAGGGTTTTTGGGAACAAATGGATCGGGATGAGAGAGAGACGCTGCACAAAGCTTGCCAGGATGAAGAAGTATTGGGGGGCAAAAAGCACATAACGTTAATTTTGGACGGGGAAAAATGCAGCGTAACGGCTGAGGTAAACAGCATTACCAACTGGAAGGTTGTGGTATTCACACCACTGCATGCTGTTTATGCCGACGGGATCAGGAATATGATTGGCATATTAACCGCCATGGCGGTAGTTCTCTCTCTGGCTATTGCACTTGGTATTATTCTATCCAGGCAGATCAGCCGCCCGGTAACCATTTTAGCAAAGGCGATGGCCGGTGCCGACAAAGGAAATGTGGAGTTAATTCAGGAGGAGCCATATTTCTGGCAGGATGAAATGGGGCAATTGATGCACAGCTACAATGAGATGGGACAGAGAATCAACGAGAGCATCGAGAAGATTTACGTCTATCAGTTAAATCAGAAGCAGACGGAATTAAAAATGCTGCAATTCCAGATTAATCCTCATTTTTTATACAACACGCTGAATACGATCAGTTCCATTGCAGCCCTTGAGGATATTGAAGAGATTGTACAGATATCGGACAGTTTATCCAGTATGTTTCAGTACAATATTAAGGGCAGTGATATTGTGCCCGTGTCACACGAAATCCAGCACGTAAAAAATTACTTAAACATCCACACAATCCGTTTTCCTGAGAAATATCAGTTTCATTATGAAATCCAGCCCGAGGCCATGCAGTGCTATATGTTAAAGTTCCTGATTCAGCCCCTGGTAGAAAACTCTTTACAGCATGCTTTTACAAAGTTAAAAGATAAAAATCAGATCAGACTGCATATTTTTCTTTCCGGAGAATCCGATATCTATATTGAAATATGGGATAATGGTGTTGGGATAAGGGAAGAGGATGTGGAAATATTAAACAGCGAACTGTCCGGTATGGATACCAGGACGCTTGTTTCTAATGTAGACAGAGGAATAGGACTGCGCAATGTCAATGCCAGGATCAGAAACTTTTATGGGAAAGCATATGGGCTTCAGATTGAAAGTATAGAAGGAAAATATACGGCAATACGCCTAAAGATCAGCAGGATGGATACGCCGGGATGAAAATGTGTCGGACAATCATTGATTGTGAACCACGGGTGCCTCCATCCTGCTCTACAGTACCGCAGACCCGTCAGCGGTATGCAGGGGGAATAAGTATGAAAATGATAGTAGCGGATGACGAATACTATGCCAGGAAGGCATTGATAAAGAAGATCAGCAGTATCAACCCGGAGATTGAAATAACAGGAGATTTTGAAAATGGAAAGCAGGTATTAGCTTATCTTAGGGAACACCCACAGGGGGCGGATGTTTTAATAACAGATGTCCGTATGCCGGAAATGGATGGGCTGGAATTAACCGAAACAATCTCCAAAACGGATCTGAAACTGGATATTATCATTGTATCCGGGTATACAGAGTTTGAATATGCGAAAAAAGCAATTGCATTTGGAGTAAGGGACTATCTGATCAAACCGGTAAACAAAGAAGAACTGCAGGCTGCACTGGAGAAGATAGAAATCAGACACCGGAAATACGAAGAAGAGCTAAATCGTGTGGTGCAGCTTCAGATGATACGGCGAACGGTTCAGTACCTGAGTATCGAGGAAATCCTGCGGAATGGGGAATGGACAGAAGAATTTCTTAATCCTGTTTTTAAAAAATATCAGGGACGGGAATACAGGATGACAATTATACAGGCAGACCGCCAGATCATACCCACAGATCAGGATAAATTAGAAAGGGATTTAACTGAGTTTGCACAGGAACACTGTGGAAGCTGGTTTTATTTTAACAGGTACCAGGAATATGTGCTGATTTTGTTTTCCGGTCAGGGAGAAAGCAGCAGTTTCATGGAGAATCTGAACACCTTTCTGCTGAAAAAGAATGCCGGCTGGAATCTGAAATTATCTGCGGGAACCAGCGGATCGTACAGCCAGGTTCCACAGCTGAAAAAAGCATACCAGGAAGCAGTATATGCTATCAACCAAAGACTGATAGACGGCTGGGTAAACGTGTATGAGTTTGCAGGAGAGTTCAAACCACAGAATCTTCTGTCAAAGGAAAAAGAAGTAATTTTAAGAGAAGCCATAGAAAATCAAAAAGCCGCAGATGCAAATGCTCTTATTTTGGGGCTGATAAAACAGTGCAGGGATTCTTATACGCTGTATATTACCATTATCGGAATCTTTAATTTATTATACCGGATCTACTGCAAAAGTGACTCAATAGAAGAAACTGAAAACGAACATGGCTATCTGCTGTTCTCCTTTCGGTCAGATCTGTATAATTTTAAATATCTGAAAGAAGTGAACCAGTATGTAGAAAATATTGTAAATCTAATGTGTATGGAACAGGGGGAAAAGAAATACCACTATATCATAAAAGAAATCCTGGATTATATTGAGAAGAATTATCAATGCAATATTTCACTGGGTGAGCTTGCAGAGCACAAGTATTTTATGAACAGCAGCTATCTGAGCCGGTTGTTTAAAAATGAAGTTGGGCAGACTTTTTCAAAATATCTGATGCAGTTCCGTATAAAAAAGGCTGCAAGTCTGCTGGAAAGTAATATCTTAAAGATCAATGATATTGCGGCGCTTGCCGGATACAATGATGTGTCCCATTTCATTCAGTACTTCAAAAAAATGTATGGTTGTACACCGGAGGAGTATCGTGCACTTCAGACAAATGCAAATTAAATATTACTAAAGGTTACGAAACAGAAAATGAGAAAATTCAAGAATTTAATTGACATTATTTCTAATAATCGATATAATAAAACCAAATAAACTGAATTTGACAATGGGTTGTTACTGTTAAGCAGGCAAAACCAATTTTAAGAAGGAAAAGATATTTTCTTCTTAAAATTGGTTTTTTTGTGTTTTTAGATTATGGTGTATGTTCTTATGCAGGCGGGGACTCTGAAATATATGCTGGAAAGGGGGCGGAGGTATTGACAGGCGGGTATTTGGGTTAATGACAGTATTGGCGAAATGCAGGAGCATAATTTAAATATAAAGAAGATACAAGGGGAATCAGGCTGAAAGAAAATTAAAAAGAGGAAAGGAGCCACAATGTAAATCTTTTAGCTTAGAGCGTGGCGGTATTGCAGGCAAGCATGCAATATGCAAAAGGTATGAAGATGGGGAAAGAACAAAAACTATGGAAAAGACTTTTGTCAATCGTCTTAGCGGTTACGCTAAGCCTTAGCAGCTTTACCATTCCGGTAAGTGCCAAAGGAACATCTAATGACACAAGAGCGAAAGACACAACCAATGAAGCAAGCGTGGAAGGTACAACCAATATAGCAAGCGCAGAAGTCATTGCAGGTGAAGCGAGGGAAGAAGGCATTACAGGTGAACCAAGCGAAAACAATCCGAATGCCAGAGAGCAATCGTACATCGTAGAGGCAGAAAATGCGCAATTAAAGGAACCAGGTGATTTTTCGGATGATAACGATACTGCATCTCACGGAGGGAAGCATATCAGGACGCAGAAAATAGGTGCTTCTGTGACGCTTACCTTTACCGGGACAGGAATCCGCTTTTTTACTAAAAAGGGAAGCGGTGCAGGTGTTCTGCAGGTTGAAATAGACGGCGGGGTTCATGGGAAAGCGGATGAGTATGTCAACGGGAGTCCGCAGTTCCAGTCAAAGACCTACGAGGCATTGAACTTAAGTGAAGAAAATGCAGAGCATAAAATTGTGCTGACGACTACAAGCGAGAATCCAAATGACATAAACGGCAGTCCGTGGTTTAACTTCGATTATTTTGAAGTAATACAAAGTGAGGGAGGAGGAGCAGGGGACATCATGCAATCCCCGGGAGATACCAATTACTATTTGGATTCCCAGGCTTCACAAAACGGAGACGGGTCACAGGAATCACCATTTAATACCCTTGATGAAATTAACAGAAGAGAATTTGCCCCGGGAGATCATATTTTTATCAGACGTGGTTCCGTATTCAGCGGGCTGCTGTATCCAAAGGGTTCCGGTTCAGAAGAAAAACCGATTCTTCTGGAAGCGTATGGAGAAGGAGAAAAGCCCCTGATTGATGGGGGCGGACGCTACGCCAGACAGCAGGAGTATGGCGCTGAAGGGCCTTTTGGGGAGGATGCGGCTGCAGTTTACCTATACAACAGCCAGTATTGGGAAATCCCTGATTTGAGAGTTACAAACTGGGATGAAGATGCAGCCAACCGTGAAAGAAGTGGTATCCGTGTGGAAGCCGGTGGTGGCGGCGTGTTCCGGCATATTTATATTAAGAATTGTGAGATATTTGATGTTAGGGGATACCGGGGACAGGACAGTATCTGGGATGTGGATCCGGTGGGAGGCGGAACGACCTTTTTTGGTTCCAGGACGACTCACCGTACAGGCGGCATTAACTTTTGCAGTTATACAAGCAGAGAGAATAATGCTTCTGATAAAACAAATCCGGGAACAGTAACAGATAATGAACCGACTATTTTTGAAGATATTCTGATAGAGGGAAATAACATTGAGAATTGTGATGCCAATGGGATTACCACCACAAATGTGAAGGGAGAAATGGACAATCGGGATTACCGTCATAAAAACGTTGTCATTCGCAGTAACAGCATTAAAAATGTACAGCGGGCAGGCATTGTGCCCCTCTATACAGATGGGGCTTTGGTGGAACATAACAAAGTGGAAACATTCCAGCAGACCACGGAAGGCTATGGATGCGGAATCTGGTGTGACCGCGCCAATGATATGATATTCCAGTACAACGAGGTCTGCAATGGACAGAACACCATGGATGGAATGGCGTTTAATCTGGATGATATGACGGAAAATGGTGTTATCCAGTATAACTATACCCACAATAATGTGGGCGGAGGCACGATGCTCCATGTGAGGACCAACTCCTATAACCGCAATAATACCATCCGCTACAACCTAAGCGTAAATGACACCCATCATTACGCACCACATCAGGCGATCATAGTTTGTGTGGGGGAGGATGCCAATACAAAAATTGAATCCGCCAAGGTATACAATAATACATTTTTCAACACCAGGACAGTGCAGCCGGTTTACAAAGGAGATGAGATCGCGTTTCAGAATAATATCTTCTACATGGTAAATAAGGGGATGAAAAATAAGACGGATGCTTATGATGTAGGGTCTAACACCACATTTAAGAAGAATCTGTTTGCGGGCGTGCATCCAAAGGATGAGCCGGCGGGAAATGGTAATCTTACCGCTGCAATGCCGGGATTGTCAGGAGTCCTTGTGAATAAGGATGGTGATCAATATCTTCCAAAGGAAATGGAAGAGGCGATAGCTGCAGCCAGGCTTGCTCACAATTCTGAGGCATTAAATGCCGGTGTTGCAATAGAAGACGGTGCAGCAGTGGACCTGTATGGAAATCCGGTAATAGCAGGGGAAGCCCCTAATATCGGCGCATACAATGGAGAGCCTGTGGAAAAAACAGAATATGAAGATTTTACCGACATCACAGAGGCTCCGGGCGAACCATCGGATATAGAGAATTACACAATAGAATTTGTGGAGGGTGAAGATGAACGCGTCAGCAAAAGCGCAGCGTTTAAAACCAATCCAAGTGGCGCCCATGGTGGTTTTCATATCAGTTCAGATGAGGATGGAGCGGCAGCAGAATATACCTTTACGGGAAAAGCAATTTCTGTGTATACCAAGAGTGGAGCGGCAGCGGGAGTTGCAAATATTTATCTGGATGGACATAGGGTGGCCACGGATGACCAGTATGAAGGAACGGAGACATTTGGAAGAATGGCATTTACACAGACGTTTACCGAAAGCGGAACGCATATCATTAAAATAGAAAGATCCGGGATGAAAAATCCTAGTTCAGGCGGCACAAATGTAAACCTGGACTATTTTAAAGTATTTAAGGAGAGCCAGTCTGTAGTTCCGGACAGGAGTTTTCACGTGCCTCCTACATGGAATCAGAAGGATTCACACATCACGCTGCCTAAAGTGGCGGAAGGCTGGAAGATCGAACTCTTTGGATCTGACCGCAAGGAGGTGATCGGTCTGGACAAATCCGTAACCAGACCGCTGGAGGATGTTACAGTGAATCTTCTCTACAAGCTGACCAACCAGGCAACCGGAGAGGTGCTGGAGACAAATGTAAATGCCCAGATCACGATTACGGCTGCACCCATGGAAGATTTTGCTTCCGGCAGCAATGGGAAGCCCGATGTGATTCCAGCTTTACGGGAATGGAAGGGCGCAAGCGGGCAGATTACGCTGTCCAATGGGTCCAGAATCATTGTAGATGCAGAGAATTACAGAGAAAATGATGCAGTCCACGTAAAAGCAAACCTGAGTAAGACAGATAATTTCTATAATCAGGTAAATATGTTTAAGGCAGACCTGAAGGCACAGACAGGTCTTGACCTTCCCATTGTAACAGACCAGGAAGCAGGCATCGTAACGGGGCAGGAACCGGTTGGGGAAGATATTTATTTTACCGCCCAGAGCGCTCCGGAATCTCTTGGAGCGGAAGGATATGTGATTGAATTTGGCGGGCAAAATGGAGATGGAAATTGTGTAATCGTAAGGGCACCTCATAAAACAGGCATTCTGTATGGCGGAATTACGATTCTTCAGATCTTAAAGCAAAATGCAGCCCTGACCCTTCCAAAGGGAATGATCAGGGATTATCCTGCATATGAGAAGCGCGGATATATGCTGGATGCGGCGCGTATCTACCTGCCCCTTGAATACCTTGAGGATACCTTAAAACAGATGGCGTGGTATAAGATGAACACCTTCTCGGTGCATCTCAATGACTGTGAAAACTGGGGCAATCTGGCTCTGGGACAGGAACGCTATTCTGCATTCCGACTGGAAAGCAATGTGCCTGGTCTGACAGCAGAAGACGGGTTTTACACCAAAGATGAGTTCCGGGAGTTCCAGTATGATGCCGTTGATTTGGGTATAAACGTCATTCCGGAATTTGATACGCCGGGACATTCTCTGGCATTTACCAGAGTCTGGCCGGAATTGGCGCGTGAAGACAATGCCAAGTATCTGGATGTGACAAAGCCGCAGGCATTGGAGAACGTCAAAGCATTATTCGATGAATATATTCTGCCTCAAGGTGGTGAGGAAGAAGTTTTCATTGGTCCTGAGGTAAATGTGGGAACGGATGAATATAAAACAAACGGACTTTCGGAAGCAGAAAGAGCCAGATATAAAGAAGCATTCCGCGGATATATTGACCAGATTCTGAAGCATGTGAAGAACCGGGGAAAAGAACCTGCATTCTGGGGATGCCTAAGGGAAAATGCCGGGACGACTCCGGTAACTACAGATGCTCTGATGTATGCCTGGTATTGGGATTATTCAGAGGCACTGAAAGCACTGGATGCAGGATACCGGGTGCTGACCATGGATGAAATGGAAACCTATATTGTTCCCGGAGGGGGCTGGTATGTGAACCAATATGGACGAGGGGAACATTTATATAACACATGGCTGCCGAATGATAACCGTGCATGGGATGTGAGCTTTGCCGGAGACAGGGCGCCTGCGCCAAAAGGACATCCAAGAGTTGTGGGCGGACAGTTCGCAGTATGGAACGACTGGATTGGAAATGGGATTTCCAGCGGAGATATCAGCTTCCGTATCCAGTATAATATACCTGCCATAGCCCAGAAATCCTGGTCGGTAGATGAAAGCAATGGATCTATGAGTTATGCCGAGTTTAAACAGCTTGGAGAAATCATTGGGGATGCGCCGGGAAGTGACTTTTTATATCGAAACAACAAATTTACGGAGGATAAAATCCTGGATCTGGGAGAGACAGGTGATATCGTCCACCAGGCTAATATGGAATTGCAGCCGGTAAACATAGACAGCAGTGCTCAGGGTAAGGATGGAAGCGGAATCCGCTTTAACGGCAAAGACAGCTATATGGAGTCTAATGTGGCATCAACAGGTTTTGACTGGACGGCAGGAATGTGGATCAACCCGGATGAAGGGAACGCTGCAGATACAGTTTTAATGGAAGGAAAGACGGGAACCCTTAAGCTGAAGCAAGGCATGACCGGGAAAATAGGTTATACAGTAGGAAAATATAACCATTATTTTAACTATCGGTTACCGGAGGGCAGATGGACCCATATTGCCCTCACAGGCGACGCTTATGGTGTGAAATTATATGTAAACGGAATTTTTATAGATGAATTAAAGGATAAGCCGTGGCCAAACTTGAATTTCGATTCTAACTTTGCAAAGCCAAGCGGTCAGCCCGATTTTATCCCAGCCTATTATCAAACGCTGATGCTGCCTACGGCAGTTTTGGGCAGTAAGACAAATGCATTTGCGGGGGTGGCAGATGATATCCGGATATATAACAGAGTTTTGGGAGCGGACGAGATCCTGGAGATGGCAAATGTGTCTGGGGATGCCCAGGGAGCATTGGCGGCAATTGTAAATGAAGCAAATGCATTACTGGATTCCGGGAGGCTTTCTGAGGATCCGGAGGCAAAAGCCGCAATGTTAAATGCGGTAAAAGCAGCGGCAAATGCACTGGGCAATCCAGACTTTACAGAGGAACAGATTAGAAGTGCAGCTCAAGCGCTTCAGGCAGAAGTGGAGAAAGCACCTGCTGACCCGGCAGCGATAAATCTCATGACGGGCGCCGCAGCAGAGACACAGGTAGAATGCCACCCAGGCTTTGGACCAGAAAAAATGCTAGACGGTGACGATGCATTGGATTCCAGATTAGCCACAAAAAGGGGCGTTGAAGAGGTTCCAATAGAAATTTCATTGACTGGAGAGAAGACCTTTAACACATTGGTGATCAAAGAAGGACTTGGACCGATTACCGGCGAGACGCTGACAGCCCAGATCAAAGGATATGAGATTCAGGCTTTTAAGGATGGGGCATATGAATCCCTCATGTCGGCACGGGATGAGGCGTCAGGAATCGTTGGAGAAAAATTAACCATAGACCTGGGACAGGATGTGACGGCGTCTAAGGTCAGGGTTATTTTCAAGGTGAATCCCACAGCAGGGATTAACATAAAAGAGGCAGAGCTATACAGGCTTGCGAAGCCACAGCCATATGTCAACGAAACAGCCAGGGATGTAGTCAGTTATCTGGGAATCCCCGAAAGGCTGGAATTGACGGATACCCATCTGCCTGTTAGTGAAATCCCAGGTGCTTACAGCCCGCGCATCATCGCATCCAGTAATCCGGACATTATCGCTCTGGATGGGACGGTTGCCAGGGAGGATGCAGATCAGACAGTAACCGTATTGATGGAAGTAACAAAGAGAAAAGGAACAAATACGATTCTGGAAAAAGCGGTAATGCCATATACAGTAGTTGTTGCAGGACTTAAGATACCGGCAGTTACCTGTCAGGTGACCTTCCATGGCAACGGAGGCTCTGTCCCAAATCCTGCCAGCAAAGAGGTGTTAGCGGGAGAAGCAATCGGAAATCTGCCTGAAACCACAAGAGAAGGGTACGAATTCCTGGGCTGGTTTACCGCCCAAACGGGAGGAACAAAAGTAACAGAAGAAACAGTCGTAAACAGCAGTATGGATCTGTATGCCCGGTGGAGAGAAATTACGGTGCAGCAGCCACAACAGCCACAAAAGCCACAACAGCCACATCCAGAAGTATCCTTTGCAAAGAAAGAATATTCCTTATATGCGACACAGACGGTGAAAACTTCTGTCAACGCCAATGTTGCAGCAGGCGCTGTCACAGGATACCAATCAAGCAATACCAGAGTAGCAGTTGTAACTTCCGGGGGAGTCATCAAAGGAATCAAAAAGGGAACGGCAACCATTACCGTATCCACATCTGGAAAAGGGACTGCTTCTGTGAAGGTAACGGTAAAAACGCCCAAGGTTACTCTGACGGCAAAAAATGCTAAGCTTCAGGAAGGAAAAACCACAAAAGCCATAACCGTAAGCAGGAAGATCAAAACGGACAAGATTGTGAAATTTACTTCCAGCAAAAAGAAGATAGCCAGTGTCAACCGGAACGGACGAATCAAGGGCATAAAAGCTGGAAAGACAAAGATTACAGTTTTCATGAAGAGCGGTGCAAAGGCCAGCTGCATACTGACTGTTCAAAAGGCCCCGGTAAAAACAACTAAAATCAGGGTGCCGAAGAAAATTATCTTAAAAGTAAACAAGAAGCAGAAGATAGATGTGGTTAGAAAGCCGGTTACTTCAGCCGATAAAATTCATTTTCGTTCTTCCAACAGCAAAATAGCTAAAGTCGGTAAAAAAGGAGTTATAACGGCAAAGAAAGCGGGAAGCTGCAATATAACCGTGACTTGCAATAAGATTTTGAAAAAAATAAGAGTAATTGTGGAGCGGAAATAATCAGGTTGCAGAAGCTATTTCAGACGGTATTCCTTAGGGCTGGAACCATACTTCTCTTTGAAGACCCGGTTAAAAGTCCGCTGGCTTTCGAATCCCGCATCCATCCAGATTCTGGTGAAATTGTGGTTGGTAGAACGGGTCAGATACTGAGCGTAATCCAAACGGATATTATTTAAGTATTCATGAAATCCCATCTTAAGCTTTTTGGAAAATACATGGGAGAGGTAATATTTGCTCACATTCATTTCCCGGGCAAGGGTATCCAGAGACATGGGCTCTTGAAAATGCAGTGAAATATACTGAACCAGACGATAAGTCAGGTCCGGATTGTCGGGACGGGCATTTTTTTCTAAATGAAATAAAGGCAGTACATGAGCAAGGATAACCTGAATCCAGGCTCCCTGTAAAAACTCGGAGGCATCTTCATTTGAAGATGCCTCTAATCTGTCTAAGGCATATAAGATATCGTTGTGTACCTGATGGGCTTCCAGATAAGGATTCAAAGGATGGCTTCTCTTCAACTGGTTGTGAAACGGACCAAACATGTTCTCATCAAAAATAAAGAGAATGACATCACACTCTTTTGGCTCTGCGGTACGGTAGGCATGTACCGTTTCCGGGAAAACAACCGCTAATTCTCCTTTTGTCATTTCCAGGGAATGATCCTGGATCGTTACCTGGATGCTGCCGCTTTTTACGTAAATAATTTCCACGGCATCATGCAGATGAGCAGGAAAATTGAGGTTTTGAATAGTATTAATATGGGGTTTTTCAAATTTCTTTTCATAAAATGGATTCATATCTCACCTCAGGCATTTCACAAAGTGTAACGCATAGCAGTCAGAAAGCAAATTTCAAACACGCAAGCAATTTTTGGCTACAAAATAATGTAATATGACAATCATTATAAATGGATTACTGCTATAATGCAATTAAATTAAATGGTGAAAAACAGAGAGGAGATTTAAGATGAAAACAAATAAAAAAGTACTTATTTTTCAGGGTGGCTGGGACGGACATGAGCCGGAGAAGGTAGCACAGAGGTTTGGCAAAATATTAGAAAAACATGGGTATACATGCACTATTTCCGATACCCAGGAGGTTTTAGCAGATCTGGATATGCTGATGGGGCTGGATTTGATTATTCCCTGCTGGACCATGGGCGAGATCAAGCCGGAATACCGGGAAAATATTGTGAAAGCAGTTGGTGCCGGAGTAGGGCTTGCAGGATGCCACGGCGGTATGTGCGATTCATTCCGAAATGATGTGGAATGGCAATTTATGACTGGCGGACAATGGGTCAGCCATCCGGGTGGAGATGGTGTGGATTATGAGGTAAACATTAAGTTTGGATCAAGCCCCATTGTAGAAGGATTATCGGATTTCCATGTCTGCAGCGAGCAGTATTATCTTCATGTAGATCCTGCTGTAGAGGTACTTGCTACAACCCGTTTCCCGGTAGTGAACTATTATCACAGCTCTAATAAATGTGTGGATATGCCGGTTGTCTGGACGAAATTCTGGGGAAATGGAAGAGTATTTTACAATTCACTGGGGCATCACGATGATGTATTTGACAAATACCCTACCTCTCAGGTATTGATGGAACGGGGGCTGCTCTGGGCGGCAGAGGGTAAGCAATATGCGCTGGAACATGATTTGACCACGGAGCGGTTTGAAAATACCGCAAAAATGTATTAGGAGGGACAGTGATGGAAAAAGTAAAAATAGGTATACTGGGACTGGGTGCCATAAGCGGCATTTATTTAAAAAATCTTAGCAGTGTATTCCGGAATGTAGAGATTCTGGGAATCTATGACCTGATTGAAGAAAAGGCAGAAAAAGTACAGGAAGAGTACCATATTCCGAAGGTTTATAAAAGCATGGAGGAAATGCTGGACGACCCAAAAATCGAGATTGTGCTTAATTTAACCAGACCTCTTGAGCACTATCATGTTACAAAAGCGGCACTTCTGGCAGGAAAACATGTATATAGTGAAAAACCGCTGGCAACTACTTTTGAGGAAGGGCAGGAACTGCTGAATTTGGCAAAAGAACGAAATTTACTCCTTGGGGGAGCACCGGATACATTTCTGGGCGCCGGAATACAGACCTGCAAGAAGATCATAGATTCCGGATTTATCGGAAGACCCATAGGTGCTGCGGCGTTTATGATCTGCCACGGACATGAGAGCTGGCATCCGGCACCGGAGTTCTACTACCAGACCGGAGGAGGACCTATGATGGATATGGGACCCTATTACCTGACGGCACTTGTGAATCTTATGGGCAGTGTCAAAGGACTGACCGGAATTGCAAAGAAAAATTTTGAACAACGGTTAATCACCAGCGAACCTTTATATGGAAAGATCATTGATGTAGAAGTTCCGACTCATTATAACGGAATCCTTGATTTTGAAAATGGTGCCACAGCTACGATTACCACTACTTTCGATGTACATTATACGCAGCAGGCACGATTTGAGGTCTACGGAACAGAAGGGACCTTAATTGTACCAGATCCAAATACCTTTGGGGGACCGGTTAAGCTTCTCAGCGGAAAAGAGAATGAATATAAGGAAATGCCTCTATTATTTGACTACAGTGAGAACAGCCGGGGACTTGGATTGTCTAATATGGCTGATGCGCTGAGAGAAATTGGTGATTTCAGGGCAAATGGTGATCAGATGCTTCATGTATTAGAGATTATGACTGGTTTTGAAAAAAGCAGCAATGCCGGCAGTTATTTAGAACTGTCAACAAGATTATCATAAATTTAAAGTTGAGAAAAACAGGAATTATCCTATGAAGATAGAGTAATTTCTGTTTTTTTATACAAAAAAATAGAACCTATTAAAATAACCAGACAAATTGAAGAAACGGAAAGAGTGGTTTAGCAAAAGAGAACCGAGCAATTGGTTTTGTTATAGCAGAAAGCTGTCTGGCAGGCACTCTGCTAAGTGGTTTGATCGCATTGTATGCATTACAATATATCGGCTAATTAGACAAGTATAATCATTATAATACAAATAACCCGTATTATTGTGCAAATCATAAAAAAATATAAACAAAAGAAAGAAATTTTTTAGTGAAAGTTCTTAAATTGTTCACAAATTCTTACTATTTTGTCCACGATCAAGGTTTATAATGCTATTATAGACTAAGCAGAGAGGAGGA
>Ga0137302_10135_pt1 | contig 55226 bp, 53 predicted proteins | sample Ramsor2O_GlcNAcB_FD_97184 | JGI IMG/M metagenome (GOLD analysis project Ga0137302, IMG submission 97184) | Mouse cecal microbial communities from Vienna, Austria - N-Acetylglucosamine amended with D2O_GlcNAcB | ecosystem: Host-associated > Mammals > Digestive system > Large intestine > Cecum... | reverse complement strand
CCGTAAACCGTTACCGGCTTCACTTCCCCGTGAAACCCGGGTCATCCGGCCGGAAGAGGAATGCTGTCCGGCCTGTGGTGGCGAACTCAGCCCACTGGGATGTGATGTGTCAGAGCAACTGGAGCTTATCAGCAGTGCCTTTAAGGTTATCGAAACACAACGTCCGAAACAGGCCTGTTGCCGGTGCGACCATATCGTGCAGGCACCGGTGCCTTCAAAACCCATTGCACGCAGTTATGCCGGAGCGGGGCTTCTGGCCCATGTTGTCACCGGGAAATATGCAGACCATCTGCCGTTATACCGCCAGTCAGAAATATACCGTCGCCAGGGCGTGGAGCTGAGCCGCGCCACGCTGGGGCGCTGGACAGGTGCCGTTGCTGAACTGCTGGAGCCGCTGTATGACGTCCTGCGCCAGTATGTGCTGATGCCCGGTAAAGTCCATGCCGATGATATCCCCGTCCCGGTCCAGGAGCCGGGCAGTGGTAAAACAAGGACTGCCCGGCTGTGGGTCTACGTCCGTGATGACCGTAACGCCGGTTCACAGATGCCTCCGGCGGTCTGGTTCGCGTACAGCCCGGACCGGAAAGGCGTCCATCCACAGAATCATCTGGCCGGTTACAGCGGTGTGCTTCAGGCCGATGCTTACGGTGGTTACCGGGTGTTATACGAATCCGGCAGAATAACGGAAGCCGCGTGTATGGCTCATGCCCGGAGAAAAATCCACGATGTGCATGCAAGAGTGCCCACCGACATCACCACGGAAGCCCTGCAGCGTATCGGTGAACTGTATGCCATAGAGGCAGAAGTCCGGGGATGTACAGCAGAACAGCGTCTGGCGGCAAGAAAAGCCAGAGCTGCGCCACTGATGCAGTCACTGTATGACTGGATACAGACTCAGATGAAAACACTGTCGCGTCACTCGGATACGGCAAAAGCGTTCGCATACCTGCTGAAACAGTGGGATGGCCTGAACGTGTACTGCAGTAATGGCTGGGTGGAAATCGACAACAACATCGCAGAGAACGCCTTACGGGGAGTGGCCGTAGGCCGGAAAAACTGGCTCTTCGCGGGTTCCGACAGCGGTGGCGAACATGCGGCGGTGTTGTACTCGCTGATCGGCACATGCCGTCTGAACAATGTGGAACCAGAAAAATGGCTGCGTTACGTCATTGAGCATATCCAGGACTGGCCGGCAAACCGGGTACGCGATCTGTTGCCCTGGAAAGTTGATCTGACCTCTCGGTAAATATCAATACGGTTCTGGCGAGTCGCTTACAAGCTTTCCGGAACCCCCAGCCTAGCTGGGGGGGGCTGTGCACAAAAAAATCCCGGCATAATGGCCGGGATTTGCGAGCTTTCCCACTATTTCTTGATTCCTAAACGGAACATATCAGTTGGGAATAAAGGTTGTATTATCACTTCATCATTAAAAATGAATAATTTGGGCGATAAAGCTGTTACGTCATAGATATTTTCAGCGATTAATCTTAGATTTGACCTAAAAACTGGAATACTTGCATCATCTGCAAAGACAAACATGTCATCGTTTTTTACAGAGTTTGCACACAATAGCTCATCAAAACTCTCATAATCAGAATGCCAGATCTCTGACCAAGTAACACTTCCTTTCGCGAGAGGGTACTTATTTAAAATGCCCAGAGCCTCCTGCTGAGCCAGCCCCTCTACTATATTAAAATCAGCACTCAGTGCTTCCCGACACTCATCAAATAAAGTCATTTGCTCTACCTGTTTAGCTGTTTCAATATTGTTTCAAAAGACTTTTCATTGCCTTCAAAAGGTATGACTTGCTTCACCGCTTTTCCAGGGCCTTTACCCTGCGAGTAATCCCATATATTGATGTGTGTGCCTTTTTCAGGATCATAATCAACACGCCAACCAACTTTTCCGTCGCTGGATTGCCGCCCTATGACTTTCCCATTACCAGCACTGACTTCCAAGCGTCCGATAACTGGCTTAGAGTCCGCTCCTAAATTACCTACAAGATCCAATGCCTTGTTTCGAGCAGTTTCCCAGTTTTTCTCTGGCTTGAGGATTTGTTCAATTTTAGGCTGGGAATTCCCTTTAACTTTACTAATTCCCCCAAATGCTGACGCCGCAGCGCTCGCGACTATTCCCGCCTGAACTTCATCCAAACCGTATTCTTCTTGGAGTGCTTCCGAGACTTTGTTGGTCGCGACAAGCCCTTCAGCCTGCATTTGCTGCGCAAAAGTCGCCGTCAGATCGTAGACCATTTTGATCGGGATATCTTCACCCAAAGCACGATCTATTGCCTGCTTCACCGCCAGACTGTCAGTCAGTACATCACCGTATTTCTGCTGGCAGGTTGCCGGGCTGGCTGCACAGTCACTGATCAGTTGCTTTTGCTGTGCCGTACTCAACTCTTCGTACTTTTTGATAATACCGCCGCAGTCACCGCCTTTCGCCTGACAGGACTTCATTTCAGCGGACCAAGCATCTATCTGCTTACTGCTCAGATAGTTATTCTCAACAGTCGTCTTACCTGACAGTGCGCCGGCTACCGCTGAGGCCCCCGAGTCTCCCACCAGACCACCGGCCAGGCCGGCAGCAACCGTTGCCAGCGTGGAGACCGTCTGTTTCTCTGTCTCGCTCAGTTCACTCACCGGTTTATCGTACATCTGTGTGGCAATCATTCCCACCATCTCGCCGGTGGCAGCGCCTGCGGCACCGGCAAGGGCGTTATTTCCCTGTGCCACCGCCAGTGCAGCATTCACCACGGCATGGGCTGTCACATTTGCAGCCTTATTCACCTCACCTGTAACCGGGTCTGTGGTCATGGTTTTCACTACTTCAGCCAGATACGGCGCAGCACCACCTGCCAGGGCTGCACTCAGATTACCACCGGCCAGTCCCTGTACTGCTGCCGTTGCGGCCTGTATCGCCTGCTGGTATTTGCCTCCCGTTCCAAAACCTGAGGCCGCCATACCGTTATTGTAGGCCCGCTGCGCCACATCCTGTTCCGTGAACGGTTTTCCTGCTGCCTCAAGCTCTGCACGGGCCTGATTCAGTGCTGCCGGGTCCCGCTTCGCTTTCTCACCGGCTATCTGTCCTTCCGTTCTGGCAATATCTGCCACCTGGTTACCAATCTCACCAATGAGTTGCGCCTGCTGCAGTCGCTGTTGCTCTTTTTCCCTGTCAAAGATGGGGGACAGCGTCTGGTTTGCATGTGCTGCGTCACGCTTCAGGTCTGCCACATCCTGTTTCTGGCTCTGCGTATCCCGGATGGTGATATTCCCTGCAGACACTGCCGACTGCGTGGTACTGTCCGCATGGCCTTCATGATTTGCACCGACCAGCAGATTGTTTGCCATGTTCCCCAGGAAATTTCCGGCAACACTGCCACCGGTACTGAGCCCTGCACTCTGATGTTCCGTTTTAAAGTCGGCCCGGTTTTCAATGTCACTGAAGCCCAGTGTGCCGGTATCCAGCCTGTTTTTATCTGCCGTTGCCGTGGACGCAATCACCGCGCCGTTCAGTTGCGTATGCAGTCCGGTGGTGACATCAAACCCGCCCCTGCCGGCAAAAATCCCCGTCTGCTCCTGTACACTGTCGTAGTTACTGTGCATTTTATCCCGGCTGAGGTTCACACTCGCCGAACCGCTCATGGACCCGAAAGTGAAGCTGCCTCCGGCGCTGGCATTCTGCTGCTTACTGTCATAACGGTCACTGTCCTGCTCACTGGTCAGTGTCAGATGACGACCGGCATCCACTTTCACCGTTTCACCGCCAGCCTGCGCGCCGGTAAGCGTGGTGTCCCGCCCGCTGATAATGGTCAGCCGGTTTCCCGCATCCACCGTGGTTTCTGTATGGGTGGTACCGTTGCCTTTTTCACTGCCCTTACCCTGGTTTGCGCTGGCTGAAACACTGATACCCCAGCCTCCGGAGCCCACACCAACACCGACACCCACGCTGCCACCACTGGATGTGTTCTTTCCTTCCAGCTTTGACGTGTTTTCTGCTGATACCAGATTCACGTCACGGTTTGCCTGCAGCAGAACGTTGTTCCCGGCCTTTATCTGACTGCCCTGTATCGTCAGGTCACCATCCACGCCCTTCACGCCGGAGCCGGTGGCCTGAATACTGAGGTTATTACCTGCGGTCAGTGTACTGCCCTTCGCCACCGTCTGCTCTGACTGCTGTTCTGATTTCGAAGACTGGCTGCCGTAAGAGAGGCTGATGCCCACCGTGTTATTATTTTCGGCATCGGCTCCCTGCGCGTCTGCCAGTCGTCCGGCCTGCACGGCCTGAGCCCCCGAGAGCGCGGCCTTCACCCCTTGCAGGGCTTCAAGCCGGCTGTTTCCGGCAGATTTCGCCGCCTGTACGGTCTCCACCGTCGTATTCAGGGCGCTGCCCGCTGTGCCGGACAGGGCAAGCGTCAGACCGGAGGTTTTCTGCTCCACCGTATGTGTCTGTACATGCTGGTCTGTGGCGGCGGTAATGCTGACTTCCTTACCACTGAGTGCCATGTCCCTGCCGGCAATCAGGTCAGAGCTGTTGACAGTCAACCGGTTACCTGCCTGAAGGGAAACATCACCGTGAACACTCCCCACCGTGCTGCCTTTCTGTGTGGTGTCTGTTGCGGTGTCCGTGACTTTCAGACTCTGGCTGCCCACGCTGAATCCCACACCTCCGGAGCTCATCAGCCCGGATTTTTTCTCCTGTTTCAGGTGTGTTTCACGGTTGCTTTCTGTCAGCGTACCGATATTCAGGTTATTTCCGGCAGCCAGGGAGACACGGTTATCCCCGGCCACACTGCTGCCCGTGGCGTTCAGATTATGTCCGGCGCTGATACTGACCGTATCCCCGTTCAGTTCACTGCCCGTCATGGTCCGGCGGTCAGTGACATCATGCGTGGTTGTGGTGGTTTTCGATAACATCCCGCTGCTGCCGGTCACTTTATGGTATTCATCCAGCGAGCTGGTATTCTGTGCACCGGTCAGCGTCACGTCATGACCCGCCATCAGGGCCAGGCCTTTCTGAGCTGACAGCGATGCCGCCTGTGACGTCATGTCCCGTCCGGCGGTCAGCGTGACATCACCGTTACCGGCAAGCGTGCTGCCCGTACTCTGTGTGACGCCCTGCGACAGACGATTATTTTTGTCCCAGGTAATATTGTCCTGCGCGGATGTGGTCACTGTGGAAAGCGTCATATCCCTGCCCGCACTGAGTTGCGTCAGGCTGTCCTTACCCTGATTCACCACCGTTGCAGCCGTCAGGTTCATATCCCGTCCGGCCTGCAGCACCAGTCTTCCCTGGTCGTTCTGCACATACACGCCGGCCACACTGTCGATACTGGTACGTTCAAAATGGTTCTGCCCGGCGTCGCGCTGTGCCGTACGGGTGGTGGTGGTCAGACTGATATCCCGTCCGGCCATCGCCAGCAGGCTGTCCGTAGCCTGCAACAGTCCGCCGGTACTGTTAATATCCGTCCGGGCCGTCAGGCTGACATTTGCTCCCTGAATGGTACCGGCCTGGTTGTGAATGTTTTCTGCACTGAGCTGCACGGTCTGCTTCCCGGCCAGTTTACCGCTGTTAAACAGGTCACCATCCAGCTTCATCACCATGTCCCTGCCGGCAATCAGCGCACCGGCGCTGTTCACATCACCGGGTTTTACACGGGCATACACCTGAGGTACCTGAACCGTCTGCGTGCTGCCGTCCGGCAGTGTCACCGTGGTGTTAACCAGCCAGACAATATCACCGGTCAGTAACGCCATCTGCTCAGCAGTCAGCGCCACACCTGGTGTCAGGTTGTATTGCTGACCAAATGCAATACCCGCATCCATTAACGCCTTAAACTGCTCTTCATCATTACTGTATCCATCCAGGTACCGTTGCCCGGTCAGAGCGACAACCTGCTCACGAATCAGACGCTGTTCGTAAAAACCATCCCCCAGGCGTTTGAGCATGTTATCCCCGTTCTGAGAAAACGCCTTCTGCATGTAATCACTGCCCAGCCACGTCTTCTGGTTCGTAAAACGCGGGTCCGTTTCAACCAGATATGGCACATTCACTGCCGGATTTGTTTTAAACAGGCTGCTGTCCGGCAGACGGGTATCCGGCCCGGCAACATGGATACTGCCCTGAGGTGTGCTGACTTCAAACTGCTGCCCCGGCAACAGAATGACCGGTTCACCGGCAGACACCACCGGGCGAAGCGGTATCCGGTCAGTACCGGCTACTGTCGCATCCACATTTCCGGTCAGTCCTGTCTGTACATCCGTTCCCTGTGGCTTCAGGGGAGAAAGTGTGACATGGCTGCCCTGAACCTGTCCGTGGCTGGTGAGCTCTCCCGGCTTCAGCGTGATGGTCTGAATTACAGTGGGCGGAGTGTACTGAGAGGTTTTCTCCCCCTGCTTATCCTTTCCTTTTTTCCTGATACGGTAATAATACGTGGATGTTCCTGAGTCCGTAACATGCCGCTCGCCACTGACACTGACATTTTCCACGCTTCCTGACGGAATGGTCAGCAGGCCGCCTGCAACAACCTGACTCTTATCATTAAGCAGTTTGTCTGCCACAATCGTCATGCCGGCACCGGACAGAATTTTTCCCGGGTCGGATTCTTTTACCCGGTTTTCTTCCACGGTACGGGTGTAATCGTACTGCGTGAATTTATCTCTGGCGCCTTCCGGTGTATGCAGTTTTTTCAGTGAGTTACTGGAATCGTTATCCACATAAACGCCCGGTTCACCGGCGCTCCAGCGTTTATCTGAGCCGCTGAGCTGATACTCAGTCACCTTTTCCGTGGAAACCACCACGCGCTCCGTGGTGAAATGGTCATTGACGTTATTGATTTGTCCGGCACTCAGTACCAGATATCCGGCGGCTTCAATAGTGGCACTGTGATTATTCAGTACACCGGCTTTCCCCGTGGCGGCACCATTCGCATCCAGCATGCCACCAGTATGCATATCACCTGCACTGTAAATCAGGCTGTGCGTCCGGTTATTCAGGGTCTGTACCCCTAAGTCCACACGCTCACGCCCGGCCAGCGTCGCCGCCACGCCATTTTCTTCCAGATTATTAAATGTGGCAGCGCAGACACCAACAGCATCGCCGTAGATTCGCCCGGTACCGGAATTCGTCAGGGTGTTCGCCTGAAGACGCGTATATTTCCCGTCAATCAGCCCACGGTTCAGCAGTGTGTCCGTCACGTTAAGCCAGGTCTGCCCGGCACTGATTTCACCTTTCTCTGTGTTTTCAAGGCGGATGCTGTTCAGGTCAAGCCGGCTGCCTGCCAGCAGGCTGCCGGTATTAGAGACATCGCCATTAACGGAAAGCGTAAGGTTTCCGTTCGCAATAGTCTGACCACTGTTGCTGAACGTTGTGTTACTTTTCAGCGTCATATTGCCCAGCGAAAGCAGCTTCCCGTCACCACCGAGCTGACCGGCATCCACAGATACTGACTGCCCGGCCTTAACCACGCCGTCACGGTTCGAAAACGCCAGCTGACGGCCACTGACAGACAATGTCGCGCCGGAAGATAGGACGCCGTCATTATTACTGAGCGTCCTGTCTGCCATAACCGTAAGCGCCCTGTCTGCCAGAATACTGCCCTCCTGGTTATCAAGGTCCTGCGTCGTGATGTGTATTGTCTGCGCTTCCAGCCCCTGGCCGGTATTCTGCGTGTGGCGATTGATAAACTGCAGGGCGTTCAGCGTAATGGCGGAACCACTGCGAATCAGACCAGAGACGTTGTCCACAACGCCCCGTACACTGTTGAGCAACATGTCGCCCACAGACTGTATTTGTCCGTGGCTGTTCTGCAGACCTCCCGTATGCAGACGGAGTTCACCTTCACTGACCAGCCGGCCCCCCTCACGGTTATCCAGCGAGGTGGTGCTCAGGTCAGCTGTCGTTTTCGCCCCCACGGTCCCGCCCCGGTTATCCATTGCTCCGGTACTGACAGTCAGTTCCTGCAGGCTGTTCAGCGTACCGCGTCTGTTATCCAGCGTCTGGCCTGCGGTATTAATGCTGATACCCCTCCCCTGAATAAGACCGGACTGATTGTTCAGCGCCTGGCTGTTCCAGCCGAGCAGACCGTTTGCCACCACCTGACCGGATGTATTGTTAACCACGCCTGCAGTCAAGGACAGAGCATCTCCCGACAAAAGCACACCGGCAGTGCTGTCCAGTGTGCCGGCATTCAGCGTCATCGGGCCCTGACTGATAACCCCGCCCCGGTCACCACTGTTACGGTTACTCAGTGTGTCAGCACGGAGATTCAGCGATGCACCACTCTGTATCAGGCCACTGGCATCGTTGATGATATCCGTCGAGGAAAGGGTCAGTGACTGCTGTGCCACCAGTCTGCCGCCCTGATTATCAAACCGTGTGACATCAAGCCTGCTGTTACCGTTGCTGACCACCGCCCCCTGCTGATTTTCCAGCACATTCAGGTGCGCATTCAGGTCTCTGCCGGCGGCAAGCGTCCCTTCCTGATTACTGACATCACCACCACTCAGCAACATATCCGTCCCGGCCTTCAGTGCGCCTTTCTGGTTCATCAGCGTACCTGACGATATCTGCAATGACGCCTGACTCCCCAGCACGCCCTGACGGTTATCGAGCGTTCCGGCGTTCAGGGTCATATCCTTCTGACCCACTATAAATCCCTGCTGGTTATTCAGCATACCAGCCCGTACTGTCAGGGTACCGGCGCTGCTGATACCACCCCGTGTTTTCGTGTTCCGGTTACTGAGTACCCCGTCCTGTACATCCAGCGTCATGTCACTGCCGGACTGAATCAGACCATCATCAGAGACCAGTTCGCTGCCTGACACAGACAGCGTTTTCTGTGAAAGCAGTCTGCCGGACGTATTATCCAGCGCACCATCCAGCGTCACGGACAGCCCGTCAGACACCACCGTACCCTGGTGGTTATTCAGACTCCCTGCCGAAATACCCAGCCTGCCGGCGGACTCCATTCGTCCCTCCGTATTGCTGACAGCCTGCTGTGTTTTTATCCTGCCCGTTCCGGCAGCAGCTGAAATCAGTCCGTTGTCGTTATTCAGCGCCTGAGCGTTAAGCCGGACATCACGGCTGGCGGTGAGACTTCCCTGCTGGTTGTCCACGGCACCGGTTGTCTTCACCTGCAGACTGCCTGACTGCACCGCCTGCACTTTCCCCCTGCGATTATCAAGGCTCAGTGCATCCAGGCGCACCGCGCCATTTGCCGCAAGCAGCCCTTCCCGGTTATCCACACCTCCCGGCAGGTTCAGTGAAAAATCCCCTGTTCCCGTCTGAATCAGTTTACCCCTGTGGTTTGACAGGCTCTGTGCCGATATCTGCAGTGTGTCGGCATTTATCGTGCCACCATTATTGCTGAAGTGCCCGGCAGTCCGGGCGGAAAGCGTGCCGGCGCTCAGTTGCACATTCTGTGTGGACAGATTTCCACTGGTTGCATCCAGCTCAGTATGTTGTCCCTGTATCCGGCTGTTGCTTAAATCCAGCCCCTGCCCCTTCAGTTGCATGTCCCCACCGGACAGAACCTGTCCGTGTGCCGCCAGTTCGCCGGTGGTACTGACAGTCAGGTTGCCCGCTGCCGCCAGACGTCCGTCATCTTTCACCCCGGCGGCCAGCAGACTCCGCTCACCGCCGGTCAGACGCGCTGTCTGAATCCGGGTGTTGCGACGTGATGCCACAGAGCCTGTATGGGTGAATACACCATTACTCTGTATCTGCGTATCCTGCCCCGCATAAACAGAACCACTGTTATGCAGCTCCCGGGTTGTCGCCAGATGCACATCCGTTTTCGCACTGATACTGCCACTGTTTTCAATACGTCCGTCAGCCGTCAGGGTAACCGCCCCTGCCTGCGCACCAATATGACCGGCGTTACGAACCCCCACCCCCGTTTCCGTACCGACAAGGCGAATTTTTCCGGCATACATTCCACCAAGGCTGGACACATCCAGCGCCACCTGTGGCTGCGAAGAGGCATCAGCGGCTTTTTTCTCAGTCTGCCCGTGCGCGATATCCACATTGTTACGTCCGGTGGTCACTTTCAGGTCCTGCGCCCAGATACCCGCATTAATCTTCACTGACCGGGCAATGATATCGGTATAATCCGTGCGCGAGGCATCCATCCCTTTGCCCGTAATCTGAATCTCACCACGTTCAACACTGAATCCGGTCAGACTGCCGTTTTTCATCTGAGGCTGCCCCGTGGTCAGCGTGGCCCGGTTCGCATTAATAAAACCGCACCCGTCGCAACTGATGCCGGCCGGGTTCGCAATCACCACCTGCGCCTTTTTACCGGCAACCTCAACAAAACCGTTCAACTGGCTGGGATTGCGACTGTTCACTTCATTAAGAATGATTCTGGCCTCTCCCTTCGCCAGCCACGGGTTCCCGGCCACCATGCCACCCAGCTGAGTCTGCACATTGTTATGGGCATTATTCAGAATGACACCCTTGTTACCGACGTCGAACTGGCTGTATGTGTTATGTGAAACCCCACCGGCAGAAGGCGTCTGAATATTCACCTGCGGAATGCCGCTGGCCGTCTGCGTAATCGTGGGCTGCTGATGCCCCGGTGCGCCATGGTCTGCGGCAATGCCTGCAGCATTGACAGAATGCACCATCCCCGAAGCCAGCCACAAAGAGAATGCAAGCGGCGTGACACGGCAGATACGTTGCCTGTGTGGATATCCTGTGCGGGAGGACAGTGATGTACCGGCGCGACCGGAACGGGCAATATCTGCCACCACCATCAGCATTCCCCGGGCTTTGTTAAAAATAATGCGGTAACAATTTCTGTTCATTCTGATAAACCTGACTTATCTCTCCGGCACATCCACAGCAAGCGGGTGCTGCACACGCCACTGGCGCGCCTCTTCACGACTGACCTGTGCACCCCGGAAATTCATCACCCGTAACCCGGTCTGCTGCCCACGGTGGTACAGCGAACGCCAGCACAGACGGGGAAAAATATCCTGCCGGACAAGACGACTCATATCCGGAGTGTGTCCAAAAGGGGCAACCCAGTCACAGACCCACATCCGGTCGCCGCTGTTCCAGTCCGACTGAGGCATGAGAATTGCCGGCTGCGTAAGATAACGCGCCTCTGCCTCCGGGCTGAGCCAGGCCTGGCTCATGAAGAAAACCGGTCGCCCCTGCTCTGTTGCCACCACATACTGTCGGTGCTTAATCACCGGCAGCAGCAGGTCCGGCAGGGTATGCAGTGGCGCATCACGATGCAGGGGGGAGTGCATCCACAACCAGACGGCCGCCCCCAGGACTTCCGCCTCATTGACCGGCTCACCGGAATACAGGGGACTCAGAACGTCATATTTCCCGTTACGCATGAAACTTTCTCAGAAATCCCGGAACAGATTAAAACCGGCTGTCACATCACTCGTCATAAAACCCGCCGGCTTTGAAAACGGACGACCGATGAAAACGTCATAATCCGTACTGAACAGTTGCCCCCTCAGCCCCACAACACCACCGGCCAGATGACGTCCCACCAGATATTCACTGCCGGCTCCCCCCACCTCGCCGTAATCCATTCCCAGATATAACTCCTGCTCCGGCAGTGGCGTACGCCAGGCCAGGTCGTTGCGGATATACCAGCCGTTACTGGCATTCAGCGTTCGCTCCCCGTCAAAACCACGAACCGTCCAGCGGTTACCGATGGCAAACTGTTCCTGTGGGGTCAGCGGGGTATTGCTCAGCTGGCGCTGATACCGGAAGGAATAACTGAAGGGCTGCTCTGCCAGTGTAAAGGGCAGATTAAAGGATGCATTCATCTGCAGGATCTTACTGAGCGCCGTTGCCTCACCGAAGATTTCCTCCGGTGCCGGCTGTGCACCAAACCAGCGGGTTCCCCGTTGCCAGCTGACACCAGCATCCAGTGTGGCCTGAGAAATATAATGACGGTGCTGCAGCCCAAGTCGCCAGGCCGCTGTCTGCCGGCGCTGCACCTGGATTTCCGTATCATTAATGTAGTTACGCGACCTGCGGGCCTGAACATCGTAAGTCAGCACCGTTTTCTGCGTCCCGTTACGGTGCAGTACCCGGCTCAGCTGCATGCCCAGATTCTGACTCTCGCCACTGTACTGGTAATCCTCAACCGCACCAGCTACCGTCTGATGGTAATCGTAATCACTGGCGGTGACGGAAAACTGCCAGTAACCGAAAGGCACAGAGTAATGGGCCGTGTAGTTTTTACTGCCCTTACCCCCGTAATGTGGAAAATTATGGGTGGCAGAAACATACAGCAGGTCACTCAGGGAAAAAGGATTATCCAGAGAAAATGTTATACCACCGAGATAACGCCCTGTGCTGCGGGTACCTGAATCATCAAGCGAAAACCCCAGTCGCCAGTATTTATCCTGTTTACGGGTAATAAGAATATCACTTTCCCCTGGCTGCTCACCGGGCACAATTTCCATATCAGCCTGCACACCCGGCAGTCGTTGCATATTCTCCAGCCCCTGCTCAATGTCCCGTAAATCCAGCAGAGAACCTTCGTGTGCCGGGAATGAGGAATACAACTGAATATAGTCATCACTGTCCGGTGTCAGACGCACATGTCGCACAACACCGGGAATAATAACCAGCCGGAGGATACCGCTTTTTAAATCCTGCGAAGGTGCCAGAACACGGGTGGTGACATAACCATGATCGACCAGACGGTTCTGCAATGTACTCATCAGCAGATTAATTCCTTTCGCCCCCAGGCAATGCCCGACCGCCCCGTTGGCGATTTTTTGTAAAGGCAGCCAGTGTGGTAACGCATCAGCCCCCTTCAGTTCCGTCTGTTTAATCTGAAAACAGGGCGTTTCAACAGGAAAATTAATCTTATGGGCAAAAGAGCCAGGTGCAGAAAGGCGAACATCAGGGGCTGAAGGCGTCAGTTGTTGCTCAAGGGCTTCCTGACGCTGCTGCTGAATGATAAATGTATCCTCTCCACTACGCCGGATATCCGCTGCCTGAAGAGATAAAGGCGATAGTAAAACAGACATCAGTGTCAGTGACAGCAAGGACGGACAGCGCCGGAATACGCTTTGTTCCTCAGCCCTCTCGTTCCTGCAACATAATTTTCCAGTCAAACGAAAAACCTTTTATTCATGCCATACCAACAATCACCAGCCTCCTGACGATACCTCCCACCATGTTTTGCAGTGGTACGCTACCGCCCTTCCGGTATTTACCCACACCAACCGGTACCAGAATGCTGAGTAACAAATCCGTTCAGAATTGACTTAATTTTGATCATTATAGAATAATGATCTGAGCGACAGCAATATGACAGATTTATCGATCGATATAACACAAATGAACAGATCTTTATTCTGCCGAATATCGCAAAAACAGCATATCGCAAAACTTATAACCATAATTAATGGAAAAGTGCAGAAAATTATTCCACTGAATGCTTTTAATACAGTTGGTTAGCTAAAAAAATATCATTTTTTGATTTCAGTCATTGAAAATTGCAATGCGTGACGATTCAACAGCATTTAAGTGATTTCTGGAAAACGGGAAGGATATGAAGGAAGAGCACGACAAAATGCAATGAAAGAAGGAGTGGGAATTTTTAGTAAAAACAGGAAATTAACAAAACACATCAGGAGGCTGAGACTCCTGATTCAGCGATACAGAGATGATCATGGTGCGCTTGTCACCGTGACCAGTGTTGAGGAAATCTGGGTGGTGTTTATGCGGGACGGTTATCCGCATTACTGTCTTATATCACTGGCGCTGACAATATCCTTCCATGAAAATATACTTCTGATAAATGACTCCGGTTTAGTGGCAACCAGGTGCAAACACTAAAAGACTGCTCTGTTGACCGCTCAGATAACAAGCTGAGTTCCGGAAAACGGTAAGTGCATAGTGTTATTCCGTGCTTTAACATTCTTTCCATACCGGAACCAGGATTGCAGGCACTGTATATAAATCAATATCGTCGTGCGCCAGAAAATCAATGAAAGAGCGTTTTTCTATTTTCTCAACAATCCTCTGACCGACAATCATGGGAACATATTTATGCTCAGGAAGAACCGTCTCTGGCGGGCCAATAATCACACTTCCACTGACTTCACTCAGGTGTTCAGGTAATCGCCGCGATAACGTACTCATAAAGGAAACATCCACAATCACACCATTTTCCGTCGTCAACCACGCATGAAAGTTAAACCCTGAGTGATGTCTGAAATCCTCAGGCTGAATCCCTTTTTCAGACCAGCGCTGAAAATCCGCAACTGACGGATTGTAAATAAATCTTTCCTGTTTCCAGAGTTGTCCGACGGTAACCCATACCCGACATTCAAGGATATTCTCAAAATATGGCTGAAAATAATGACTCCACTTTAAGCATTGTCCTGCTGAAGCGGAAAAGTCTGTCACGCCAGACTGCAGACAGACATGACTGAATACATCCTGATAATCGTATTCTTTGTTTTTTGTGACTCCATTCCATTCTTCATTAAATCCCAGCCTTTTTGTAAAAGAGAAGGCTTTACGTAAATTATCTGAATAATCAGATTCAGGATGAAATACTAATAAATCTTTTTTACAGAAACTAAAGTATCGTAGCAGATGGCCAAACATTAAATGTCTCCCCAATACATAACCCTGTATGTCAGATACTCTGAACCTGAAGAATTATAAAAAATGTTGACTAGTCGTAAAATCCTACTTTATGCAAATATATGTAAAGTCTCTCTTTACTGCCATTAGCCATTTCAGTAGTACGCACAGAATATGGCGCAGATACGCTTGCGGATCGATACCATTCAGACAGCAGGTCCGTTCACTACCGTAATCGCTGCCGAATAACACATTGATTGCCCCTCAATAATCCTGCCGTCAACGTCAAAATTGCTGGTCGGGCTCGATTTATTTAATTGTGTAAACAGGGCCTCTCAGCGAAAGGCCCTTATGCATCACCTGAGGTTAAAAGTCACTACACCCAAGATGACGTTCAATGGCACCATGCGATTCAATGTAAGCCTGGGCCGTCTGTTCCAGTACACCAAGCTCAGTGTTGTATGTGTTAGCTGCATCAAATACTAACGACAGCACTTCAGGATACACAACCAGATGTGTAACAGAGTTATCTTCATCCAATACTTTTCCCCACGCCTGCTCAATCAGATTTCTGAGAACCACCACCTCACGACTCTTACACCAGACATCGTTATTAAGTAGCAGTACCATAAGATAAGGAGTGGTATCGTTAGCCATGGCCTCCCTACTCCAGAGATAATATAAAGGGGTGGGCTCAACAGATTTATCTTTACGTCGCTTACACTGCAAATATTCAGAAATTAGTCTATGCAGTTCACCAGTAAAATCAGCCATCAGAGATGGAATTGCCTTATTCATACCAGGGTAAGGTATTAATTTAAATTGTAATAATTTAATTTTAGGATGTGTAGCTGCAGCCCGGTACAGAGTTGCAAGGACACACTTTTGCCAGAGGGCATTACAGGAAAGCTTAACGTTTGATTCTGTATACATAATAAATCACCTTACAGTTACAATAGGTCAAAAACCGCTGTAGCCAAAGTTACGCTGGCCTGATGCTTTAGTGTCGAGCTTCGTCAGATAATCCAGACGTGCCAATAAGCGCTGATACTGCTCAGGGAAATCAGGATCGTTAATATCCAGGATGTAACGTCCATTAGCAGGGAAATGAACTAGTCCCTGGTGATCTTCCAGTTCTAACCCTAAGGCACTGTACCAGGCTCCGGTAATTAACCCTCTCAGGGTGTCAGAGCGCTCATAGTCTCCCAGGTGGTAATAAGCGTCTTTGTTAAAAAAAAGGCAGACGTGATAATGACATTTAAAGGACTGCGTATATTCTTTCGCCCAGATAATACAAACCGACGTTGCGTAGGTGCGTTTGCCTTGTTGTTTTTTACGGTGTTGATCTGCATTAATTTTCGCATTCAGCGAGTTACGGAAACGAGATATCTCTCCGGGACTCAGGTTAGGAAAACAGGTAATGGTATCCCCGTTGTCAATCACGGGAGGGTAATGGAGATCCACCCGTATTGCCGTTATTCTGGGATGTTTCTGGAAAAGGTTATCCACCTGGTTTCTTATTTTTAACCCGTGAGCCTCATGGCATTCACCGTAAAGAGTTTCAATCGTAATCATGTTAATATTCCTTTTGCTTTCAGGGATAAGCTAATAGTTAACCTACCCAATACACAACAGAAGCAGATATTAATATTCGTATCAGTACTTCCCAGAGGGATATATAACCCTCTGGGCGTCAATTAAGAAAAACGCTACTACCTATTGTTACATTAGAGAACAGGATGATGTTACACAGTTACATTAGAACGTTCTAAAACATTAAACAGAGTTATGATCTATACACAACTAATTATTTGGTATCAGAATACCATTAGCTCTATTAGTACATCATATCCATCATTACACAGATACCAGATACTATACATCACAGATATAATATATATTACCTATCCAACACACATGTATTTATAACTCCAATGCCAATAGCTACAAGGACTATAAAATATTACTCTGCAGTTAGATCAACAATACCTTTATCCCAGTGTCTTTTTACAGTGGATAAACTGATGCTTAATTTTCTGGCTGTTTGTGACTGACTGAACCCCTGCAATTTCAACTGTCTGATATTTTTACTATGAATACTCCCTTCTTTCCTTCCTGGTTTTCTTTTAATTTTCCGGATACTGATGTCGGGAATTTTTCCTCTAATATCTGTAGGTAAAATCATCCCGGTGAGTACCACAGGAATATCATCACCATCCGGCAACTCTGATGACATAAAAAAGCAAATATTAATACCTTGTCTGATACTTAAAGATAAAACCTCCTGTATTTTTTCCGGCGTATTACCAAAACAAGTTAACGATTTAGTAATCAGAATATCACCCCTTTGCATATCCTGCGTCAGGAGTCGAACTAACCGTTTTCTGTCTGCCAGAGTATAATCCGGGCGACCCAATTCGCCTGTTAACTGCAATAGTGGTTCTTTAAAATATCTCTGAATCATGGATTTTAAGCGATTAAGTTTTGACCATTTTTCAGAGTCTATGTATGCAAAACTCGCCATAATGCCTCAAACTGGTGTCATGAATTAATTATTGAACCTGTTTTTTCCTGAGTCGCATTACTCTTTTCTAAGGGAGACTCTCCAGATACATCGGAAAAGTACTCGATAAAAGAGTTGGCCACTCCCGGGTAATGATTGCTCTCTTTAACCTCAGAAAGCGGTTTCTGTTCATCATTTACACCACGATTTCTGGGTTATGAATAAATCTACGCGGGCCATAATCATTCATCTTCAAATGGGTTAATAATAATAACATCTCCACCTGTTCTGGAACTTTGTGAAACTTCCTCTGTTCTCAGAACAGGCACTATTACAGCCTTATTGTTGATATAAAAAATCGGAATATGAAAAGTACAAAATCCTGTACTACGAATCTGATGTCGCCTCACTGTTTCTTTCGTACCATACTCAATCAACTCATCTATCGGCAGGCAAACTGAATTGCAAAAGTCAAAAAAACAATCCCCAAAAACACTGGTTTTAATCAGAATGGTTTTATAAAACCCTCCTGCACAATTCAGGGTATGGGAAACTTTTCTGTTCGTGTAAATACAAATTGCCTTCTCAACTTTATAATATTCCAGCATTAAGGTCGCATTCTCTTTAATTCCCTTTTTCTCTGCAACTCCCATAGCATTTCTGGTGCTTTCATGAGGAAATATCTTTCTATCGAGAACATCATATTCATATTTGATATGCGATTTATAAATGCTATGAAAAAACTCTCCTTTTGTTATTTCAGGCTTTGTCCGTTGCACAAATGGTTCCTCATTAAAAAACTGACGTAGCTTATCCTCTATATCAGTTATAGCAGCAATATTTTCATTTATCCTGTTTAAAACAGGAGCCCCTAGCTTTAAACACTCTTTAATCGCTGCTGAAAATGAGCATTTTTTTAAATACTGATACTTTTTAATTACATCAGCTTCATATGTTTCTGCAAGAGAAAAAGAGACACGTTTCATCATGAAACTCCTTTTTAATTATAAAATTAAAATATAGAAATATATATTATTCTGATACTATAAGGTTAATACTGACTAATCCACCACAATAGATCACTTAATAACCATCCACAGGATTTCTTTCCAATAGTTTTACGTGGCGGGAATTTTCCTTCACGTTCCAGTTTCCAGGCTTGTGAACGAGAAATAGACGTAATGTTCTGACGTTCCTCTTCTCGTACCAGTCTGTCACAGGTGTATCCATAGATCTTCAAAATTGATAAACGGTTCTCATCTCTTAACGGCTTCCACATATTGCTCTCCTTATACATTCATGATTTTCAGATTGTATATGCATGTGAGCTGCTCAAATCACTACATCTATCTGTAGTGGTATGCTGCTGAACAGCACCAGCAACTCACGAGCAAAACAATACATTTGCACAACAAAGAAATCAAATTGCGAGAATTGATTTAATTAACTGACTTCTTATAACACAATAACAACAAAGAAAGTCACAATATAAAAATAATTCAAACAATACTTTTTAATATACAAAATAAAAACCAAAATCATAATCTTCGTAGGTTATTTTATGCAGACAAAAACAAAAAAAATCTTGTTATGATCTATGATATCAAGAGGAGGGGTAGTGACCAAAAATTTTCCCCAGAAAAGCCCCCACAACATTAGTTTGAAAACGTGACGAAGTTCACAAAATTATCTTCTAGCGATAATAGAACTTGTAAGAGGGAGTTGATTTTTGCCAACTTGCTAAAGCTAAAGTGCAGACAAAAGATAATAATTGAATGAAAACGATACATATTTTCAGATGAAAGTGACGTGACTGTAGAGGGCTATAACCGTAAAATCATTTACGTCCTGAGCAATATGCAACAAAAGGGAATGCTCGTAAAAAAATCAGGAATAAACGCTAAGGATATCGTATTAGATTCAGCATCGTATAATGCCACTGCATAACTGATTCCCATTTCGTAGAGGCTGTTAACTCTGTATCAATGTCCTGACAAAGGACTGTATCAAGTTTCTCTACAGGAAACAGCTATGCAATAGACGGAAGAATTTAACATTATGGTAACTAAAAAGGTAAAAACAAACCACCCGTACTATCGTGTTTTATCTGGCACCTCCATGCCGTTTCCCCACATACATGAAGCTGTTTCCGAACAGTTGCTTCTACTCATTTTCAAAGCACGCAGATTGTATCTGGATCCAGAATATCGTCCCTGGTTTGATGAACAACATCGGATTCTCTCGGCATTACGCGCTAACACAAAACTACAAAATATTTTAGAGCAAAATAGAGAGGACTACTCCATAGGTGAGACCGATAATCCACTATCTAAAGAGCTGTATGCTGCTTTTCAGGTTATGTGCCATTTATACAATGGTTTTGATAACAGACTCGTCAGCCTGAAAACCTGGGGAGATATGAACAGGGAACCAACAGCAAAATTTGTCGGCCAAAATAGTGGTGGCTGGAAAACACCTGAGATGGAAGAATTCGTCAGAAACGATTTGTTCAATATTCTGACAGATTGTAAAGCTCATTGCTCACCACTTCCCGCTCTGGTTCGACAAGGATATTGCCATCAGGATCTTTCTGTTGCGCACTCATGTACTAAAGAATTACTGGAACAACTGAACCGATACCATCAAATTGATGAATCAGCGATACTTGCCAGAACCCTTGGTTTGGCTATTAACAACTGCTATCACTCAAAAACAGAGATTCCTGAATGGCTTTCTCCTTTTGAAAATGAATACAAAAGTCCCTGGAATTGTGAGAAACCAGATACTAACGATGTGAGTAAACTTAGAAAACAATTGCTAACAATCGGGCGTACAGAATTCGTGGACAAAATGTTTTCGCTAGCCAACAAAAATGCAACAAAGATAATATATGATGGATACGTTAAACTTTATGCTCTGGAAATATATGAATGGTTAAATAAATTAGTGCAATATTTTAAAGGAAATGATTTTATTCGTTACACCTGGAAATTCACAACAATTATTTCCGATGAAAGTGACACGATTGAAAACACCACCGCATGGGAAAAAGACTATTGTCAAATCACTATACAGCGCGATGAACTTCTGAAACTGATTTATACCAATACCCTGCAGGATGCAGCAATGAATCTTGCTGGTTGCCTGCAACAGGCATACATAGAACCGTTAAAAAGGGAAATAAATTATCCAGGAATAAACATTGATGCAAAAGAGCGTGAAATTAGAAAATCTATTGAATTCAGGAGCGAACTGAATAACTTCACAAACATCATGAAACAACTGGAAACATTTGAAAAATGGTATAACGCCAATAAAATTCTGTTGGTAAGTAACAAAAAGAAACGTACAGAAAAGATTGACGTGAATATTCGTCTTGCAGGACTGAAAGGCTATGATCTGAATGAAGGTATACCTGATGGTCAGGGACGCAAAATTAAAGATGGTGTGAATGAACTCGTCAAGGCAGATAGCAGTCTACAACTTCCACAAGATATCAGTGACACTTCGCTTAACCGTTACCGTCAAGCAGTTCAACACATTATTAAGGATGAGATCGACACGTTGCTGATAGCACAGAGGGAAAAAAATAAAATAAATCCATATAGCGAAGATAGATACTCGATACGACCTTTATGGGGAAAATGTCTGGTCGAACAGTAACTCACTGAGAAAGGGGATAGCAGTTCGCTATCCCCAAGGGAGACTTTCCAGCAAGATCTCAAAAAACGAGACACTCGGCAAATTATGCGGCTTTGCCATTAACAGATTCAGCCACAAGAACGACAGCGTGTCTGTTTCGCTCAGGATGTTCACTCCAGATTTCTGATTCCGGGATGCTTTTCCCGTCATAACTGATCCGTTCGCCATCAAACGGGTAATACCGTGCGGAATCAGTATCTAAAATAAACACCTTCAGATTCGTTGAACGACGCGCAATATGCTGCCAGAGAGCTTTACCTCCTTCATATTGCTCGTTATCACTTAATAGTACAACGCCCGCTTTTGTGACTATCGTTTCATAAACAAACGTTGCAAGACCAACATCACGTACAGCGCCATCGACAACAATCCCTTCAATCTGAGCAACATCCTGTTCTTCCCAGAATTTCTGGACAAACACGCCTTCAAGCCGGGGACGACGCTGAAGCTCCAGAGTGGCAACAACCTTATGGCGAACATCACCATCAATAACAGAAGGTGCAGCTTCGATTACCGCAGCAAACGGAGTCTTTGGATCCCAGATGATCTGGTAAAGCACGCCCTGAATAGTTACTCCATCCAGTATCGAAAAACGACGAGCTACAGTAGCAGGGGAGTAAGACATTGGAATTACAGCCATTTTTGAATCCCCTCTGAGTAATACCGGCACGAAAATTTACCTCAATAATTATAGTAAACAATACAAGAACCAAGTGCATCAACAATACCCATCAATTGTACACAATTCGTACAGCGACCAGGAACTCCCTCACCTTCTGCCAAACAGATTGACAACATTATTGCCTGTTTGCTGTTGATAGTTATTAACCCGGTCCTCCCAGATCTCAAGTGCTCTGCGTTTTTCTGGCAAATAATCGTATCGATCATAATGTTTTGAACTGACATCGTTCAACGCATGATTTTGAATACGATCGCGGATCTCCTTACTGATCCCAGCTTCTCCCATTAACGTTTTACAGGTCCGACGTAAGTCACGTGCTGTAAAAATTTTAAAGTCAGGATTAAAAGCCCGGAAATACATGATAGCGCGAGCCAGACTGTCCGTACGAACCGGACGCTTACCATTAGTCGAAAGTGGAAAAATGTAAGGGCTGGATTTTTCTTTTGTTAACTCCTGCACACAGGATAATTCCTGTAATGCTGATTCAGTCAACGGTATCAAATGCTCTCGTTTATTTTTAGAGACATCAGCAGTCACCAGCAGCGTTTTTTGTTGAAAATCAACATCACACCACTGACTGGCGATCATTTCGAAGGGACGTTGCCCTCCGGTATAGATACAGAATCGGATCAAATGTTGCATCAATAATCCAACGTTGGTTGCTTCAGCAAAATGTTCCATTAGAAAACGCAACTCTTCAAGTGTCAGCCAAGTATCACCGACTTTTTCAGCAGATGACTGTTTCGGTATCACTGACACCGGATTTGCCTCCAGCCCAAAAGTAATCCCTGCACTTGTGTTCATCGGATCGTTATCTGCTTTCAGTCCATAGTTAAATGCAGCCATCAGGTAAGAACGGATCCGGTTAGAGTGAACCACAGCACCACGCTGAATGATCCCGGCCAGGATATGTTTAATCTGTCCGGAAGTCACATCTTTAGCTTTAGTTTCACGGGGGATCACTGTATAGCATTCATTTTCAAGGCGTTTCAGAACATCCTGCCATGTCCTCTTATTATCAATTTTCATTTTGTTAACATAACCATGAATCAATGCTTCAAATGAGCCCTGTGATTGATGGAGTTGTATCCGCTGCTGTTCTGCAAACTGTTGTCGTTCCAGTTCTGCCTGGGGATCCTTTCCTTCAATGAGCCAGGCACCATACTTTTTTGCCAGTTCATTCGCTGTGGCCAGTTTCATCTCAGGCCATATACCCAATTGAATGAATCTTTCTTTTTTCCCTTTTTCCACATAATAGCGGAAATAGAAAATCTTGCTGCCAGAAGACTGAACTTTGACACCAAGTCGTCCAGTGCCACGTTGAGAGCTGTTGCTCCAGACATAGAACGATGTCTTTTTTGCTTTCAATGCTCGGATGGCTGTTTCAGTAAGATTGACGGCCATAGAACCTCTTTTCTAAACCAGTAACAATCAGAATAACTCGTGATTTTGGGTCAGGTAATGGGTCAGGTAACGATCGTACAATGAAGAAAAAACGGAACCAAGCGGAGACAGAGAAAATTACATAATTCATTGATTATAAACAACTAATAAAACAATCACGAACAAACAAAAACAATATAGAACGAACTTGCCTCATGACTCATAATCGCTTGGTCGCTGGTTCAAGTCCAGCAAGGGCCACCAAATCATTATTTACGTATCAGGAAGAGTTAAGGGTACAAGGGGTACTCGATGGCGGTCTATATTTCATGACTAACGCCATTTCAAGGAAGAAGTGCGGTGGGTGGTTTCGAATGAGGGCTGGTGTTTTGGTACGTGGCACGCCACTGCAATGTATTTATCCATCAGTACTCATTCAAAAGTACCTGGAAAAAATGCCTGCTATGCCAAGCGGGCAAATTGCTTACATGTGGAATTAAGTAATTAACGATAAAGCCAGAGTATTATCATTTATTATACCCCTTAATTTAATCAGGTTAATTACTCAAATCACTGAACTATTCTCTGTTCGCTCACTGATGATGAGTGAGTACCACAACCAATGTATGTAGAACAATGCCGTAGAGTAAGGATGAAATGTCTCTGCCACGCCTTAAACATCTACTACTGACCAGAACACCCGCCGCAGGCAGATGAGTTTTGTGAGCGTTACAGGAGCGTGGCTATGCTCATTAACCAACGCTATTGAGATATAAATTTCTAACACTTGAAAAACGATTTTCACTAATAAATTATAACGGTTTTTTTATCATACAGCGAAATAACCTTTTGTTTATTAAATTTAACATTCCTGTGCTAATTTAATTAAAAGTTCCATGCGTAGCAAGTGAAGCAGTTAATATCAGTAATTTTCTCAAATGAGCGTTTTTTTATAGTGACAAACAGTAATAACATTAAAAATAGCCATGTAGACATTAATTGAGGAATAGACAATGTTAGTTAGTAAAAGCAACGGATTTAACGCTAGCGCAGTTTTGGGTAGTGGAAGTTATAATGAAAATAAATCTTCTAAACACATGGAGCTACTAGCTCATAGTATTTTAAAATTAATTTGTAAGGAAGCTGCATCAGAGACGTATCGCGGTGCTCTTGAAACTTTACAAAAAATGATGTCTGAATGTATATATCATGAAGGCAACGCCTTTGTCATTATGGGAGTTGGAGAACAATTAAAACGTATTAAATATGAAGTTGGTGAAAATAACTTAAAGGTATTCAACGTACACTTTAATAATAATCACGAGTTAGTTAGTTCTGGTGAGCCTGACGTAATATGTTTAAGCAAGCAGGTCTGGGAAAATCTTCTCATTAAACTAAAGCTGGAAAACAATGAAAATGTGTTTTCTGAAACTAAAAAATTATCGAATAAAAATAATGACGATCAGTTTTTTGAATGCGTTAAAAGAAATGAACAGAACCTTTTCGATAATATAAGAAAAAGTGATTTTCATGTTGGTTTACTTAAGCCAAGTAGTACGCGTAGTGTTATTTTAGAAACGCCGCCAAATGTCTGTATGGAATCACGTAATTCATATGAAAAAAAATAGATGAGATTTCATCTTTGTCAGAGTCAAAGGAACACCCCATAGATATTCAAGAAAAAAAAGATGCGTTTGTGAATGAGTTCAAGGGGATATTATTTGATAAAAATGGAAGGTCTTCAGAGTTTCTACTTAATTTTTATGAATGTTGCTATGAGTTTTTACCAAGAGCGCAGCCTCAGGATAAAATCGAAAGCTATAATTCAGCACTGCAAGCTTTCTCCATCTTTTGTTCATCTACGTTGATACATAATAATATAGGCTTTGATTTCAAATTATTTCCAGAAGTCAAACTGTGTGGGGAAAATCTTGAAACGGTATTCAAATATAAAAATGGCGATGATGTCCGGGAGATAGCCAAAATTAACATTACTCTCCAAAAAGAAGAGGATGGTTTATATAATTTAGGTGGATTGGATTTTAAGGGATGCTTCTTTTCTGGACAGAACTTCAGTAACTATGATATTCAATATGTGAACTGGGGAACGTCATTGTTTGATCTTGATACTCCGTGTATTTTTAATGCGCCTGCTTACAACAAGAGTAATGAAAAATCATTAAAACCTGTGAGCGAAAACGGTTTAAGTGGAGTCTTGACTGATCGTAATAATAAAATAAAACTCATCACGGGCGTGGCACCATTCGATGATATTTTATTTATGGATGATGACTTTGATGATAGTTCCTCTGAGGATGATCCCGTTGAGAATAGTCCTGTTGTGACTAGTCCCGTTGTATCAAGTTCTAAAAGCAGTTTTCAATGATTAATAAATGGCTATTTTTACAAAGAGATAATAACGTAGATTGAAACAATATGTATTATTGATTGATTAAACGGGATTATTTTTTACACTACAACCATTTTGCTGCCACTACCAAAGAAAAAGGGGCTACGCTTTCACGTAACCCCTTGATTTATTTGTTGAGCTGGCGGTGTCTGAATTGGTGCTGTAATTGGTTGAAATATTTATTCTAATGTCTGGTTCAACTTTCCTTAGCTGCCTGAAAGTTTTTTTGATCTTACCCATCAATAATAGGGTTACGGTACACCACGCCTGACTGATGAACTGCGTGCTCAGGGTTACCTCTTCAACGTAAAACCGTGGCAGGAGGTCCGGACTGAAAAAACTGCTCAGGACATTATCGGCGGTGGACGCACGGGTAGTCTGTAAACCGAACCGACTGGGGCGCAGTATGTGGCATCTTGTCGTGCTGTTGGAGGAGCTGTGCAAACGTGGTATTAACTTTCGTGCTCTGGCCCAATCTATATTTGCCCAACAATGGGGGGACGAATGCTGTAAAAGTAAAAGAATCTGCGATCTCAAAGTTATTGTGTTATTTTTATGTGAGCAGAAGATATTCATCAGAAACGATTATGTAAATCATTTTATTTTGCCGACGGCCTGATTGTCGAAAGAAAAGAATACCCCCGTATTCCCTGAATAGATTGACTTTTTTATCCAACCATACTTCAGCGCACTGCGTTTAAAAAATGCTTCTTTCTTATGTGGAATATCATCATTTCATCATGATGTCTTTGATGAGCGGTGAACACAATACACTTGCGCTGTCTCTTCAGGATGAATCCCCTGGTCTGGTGCCTGTGGGCTGATGTTGCAGCAGAGCTAAGGTCGCTTAAACGCTACTCAGTATTCACTTTTCAGAGGATGAAATTTATGAACAGGACCAGTCCCCATTATTGTCGCCGCTCAGTACTTTCCTTATTGATATCTGCCTTGATATATGCCCCGCCTGGGATGACGGCCTTCACTCCTGATGTTATTGGTGTGGTAAACGATGAGACTGTAGATGGCAGCCAAAGAGTAGATGAACGAGGTACAACAAATAACACTCATATTATCAACCATGGCCAGCAGAATGTTCATGGCGGGGTATCTAATGGAAGTCTTATTGAATCGGGTGGATATCAAGATGTAGGAAGTCATAACAATTTTGTGGGGCAGGCTAATAATACAACCATTAACGGAGGAAGACAGACAATTCATGACGGGGGCATTTCCACCGGTACGATAATCGACAGTGGCAATCAGGACGTTTATACAGGTGGTATCAGCAATGGAACGACAATTAAGGGTGGTAATTCACACATAAGTGGGGGGACTGCGAATGGAACCATCATTGATGGTGGAGGGCAGAAAGTAACAACTCAGGGGCATGTTGATGGTACAACGATAAATAAGTCCGGTTATCAGGACATCACGCAAGGAAGTATTGCAACGAACACAATCATAAATGGTGGACGACAGTATGTTGAACAGAGCACAGTAGGAACAACCACCATTAAAAATGGCGGTGAGCAAAGAGTATATGAAAGCCATGCGCTGGACACGACGATTGAAGGTGGAACTCAGTCTCTGAATAATAAGTCAACGGCAAAAATACTCAGATCTATTCTGGTGGTACGCAAATTGTTGATTACACCAGCTCCTCGGATGTTATTGAAGTTTATTCCGGTGGCGTGCTTGATGTTAGTGGTGGTACGGCAACAAATGTTACCCAGCACGATGGTGCAATTTTAAAAACAAACACTAACGGTACGACGGTGAGCGGTACGAATAGTGAAGGTGCATTCTCCATCCACAATCACGTGGCAGACAATGTGTTGCTGGAAAACGGTGGTCATTTAGACATAAACGCATATGGTTCGGCAAACAAGACGATTATTAAAGATAAAGGAACAATGTCAGTTTTAACGAATGCTAAAGCTGATGCGACCCGAATAGATAACGGCGGGGTAATGGATGTTACCGGAAACGCGACCAATACCATAATCAATGGTGGTACACAGAATATTAATAATCATGGTATTGCCACGGGTACCAATATCAACGGCGGAACGCAAAATATCAAGAGCGGCGGGAAAGCTGACACGACAATTATATCCTCCGGGAGCCGGCAGGTTGTTGAGAAAGATGGTACGGCAACTGGCAGCAATATTAGCGCCGGAGGCTCGCTGATTGTCTATACCGGTGGTATTGCACATGGGGTTAACCAGGAGACGGGCAGTGCTTTAGTTGCCAACACGGGCGCAGGGACTGATATTGAAGGATACAACAAGCTCTCTCACTTCACTATTACCGGAGGGGAGGCTAATTATGTTGTGCTGGAAAATACCGGCGAACTGACGGTAGTGGCTAAAACCTCGGCGAAAAATACTACCGTTGATGCTGGCGGTAAGCTGATTGTCCAGAAGGAGGCTAAAACAGATACCACCAGACTTAATAATGGTGGCGTTCTGGAGGTTCAGGACGGTGGTGAGGCTAAGCATGTTGAGCAACAATCCGGCGGCGCATTAATTGCTTCCACAACTTCCGGAACCCTTATCGAAGGAACCAACAGTTATGGTGATGCTTTCTACATCAGGAATTCAGAAGCTAAAAATGTAGTGCTGGAAAACGCTGGCTCATTAACAGTCGTCACTGGTTCCCGGGCAGTTGATACGATTATTAATGCCAACGGCAAAATGGATGTTTATGGAAAAGATGTTGGCACTGTACTCAATAGTGCTGGCACCCAAACAATATATGCCAGTGCCACTTCTGATAAAGCAAATATCAAAGGTGGCAAGCAAACGGTATATGGATTAGCCACTGAGGCAAATATCGAAAGTGGTGAACAAATTGTTGATGGTGGGTCAACAGAGAAAACACACATCAATGGTGGCACGCAAACCGTTCAGAATTATGGTAAGGCAATCAATACCGATATCGTCTCTGGCCTACAACAAATTATGGCAAACGGGACAGCGGAAGGTTCCATTATTAATGGGTGTTCACAGGTAGTTAATGAGGGCGGTCTGGCTGAAAACTCGGTGCTTAATGACGGCGGCACACTCGATGTGCGGGAGAAAGGCAGCGCAACGGGGATACAGCAGAGTAGCCAGGACGCTTTGGTTGCAACCACCAGGGCGACGCGGGTCACAGGAACACGCGCGGATGGCGTCGCGTTCAGCATCGAGCAGGGTGCGGCGAACAATATCCTGCTGGCAAATGGCGGCGTGTTAACCATGGAGTCAGACACCTCTTCTGACAAAACACAGGTCAATACGGGCGGACGGGAGATCGTCAAAACAAAAGCCACTGCGACAGGCACGACGCTCACCGGCGGCGAACAAATCGTCGAGGGGGTGGCGAATGAGACAACGATTAACGACGGCGGAATACAAACAGTTTCAGCTAACGGAGAGGCAATAAAAACAAAGATCAATGAAGGCGGTACGCTGACAGTTAACGATAATGGCAAAGCGACAGATATCGTCCAGAACAGCGGTGCCGCTCTCCAGACGAGCACGGCTAACGGTATTGAAATCAGCGGTACTCACCAGTACGGCACTTTTTCCATTTCCGGCAATTTAGCGACCAATATGTTGCTGGAAAATGGCGGTAATTTATTGGTATTAGCAGGTACCGAAGCTCGCGACTCCACGGTTGGCAGCGGTGGAGCCGCCAACGGCAGTTATCGCAGCAACGGGCTGGGCGGTCACATTGAAACCGGGATGCGATTTACCGATGGTAACTGGAACCTGACGCCGTATGCATCGTTAACGGGGGTTCACCGCTGATAACCCTGAATATCATTTATCCAATGGCATGGAATCGAAATCAGTCGATACCCGCAGTTTATATCGTGAACTGGGTGCAACGCTGAGTTACAACATGCGTCTGGGGAACGGTATGGAAGTTGAGCCGTGGCTGAAGGCGGCTGTGCGCAAAGAATTTGTCGATGATAACCGGGTGAAAGTGAATAGTGACGGTAATTTCGTCAATGATTTGTCGGGCAGACGTGGAATATACCAGGCAGGTATTAAAGCCTCATTCAGCAGTACGTTAAGCGGGCATCTTGGGGTGGGGTATAGCCATGGTGCCGGTGTGGAATCCCCGTGGAACGGGGTAGCTGGTGTGAACTGGTCGTTCTGACCATCAACGAAAAAGCCCACATCTGTGGGCTTTCATGTCACCAGGAGCCGCGGCTCCTTTGCGTATCCTTTTATGTCTCTTCACCGTCTGGTCGGTGTCCTGCTGAGACTGCTAACTTCCTGTTTTTATTGGTGTTGTCCTTATACCGTCCAATCATGATTGGGCTGGCGGAGTCTGAATTTGTATGTTATATCTATGTTTTAATTGGTTATTTATTTAAGTTGTTTTTGTTTGTATACCTAAGCGTATACCAATAGCGGGGTGCAATACTTATTGAACTTTAAAAAAATCACGCTAAATAGGTCTTCTATATTCAAAAAAACTCTTTTTTCAATAAATTGTTCACACTGTTCACTTTGGATTTTTACCATTCAAAATCAAGGAAATAGAAGTTAACTGTACGGTGAAGAGTGAACAGATAACTCTACATTCTTGTGCCAGCAAAAATAAAACCCGGCATCAGCCGGGTTAGTTGTAATTATTTGATTGTTGGCTCATCGCACTTGGGTAGCCAGTCTGCATTACTTTCCTCTTTTAAAGTGAGGTTAGTCTGCATTCCCTGATTAGTTCGCCGTTTCTCATAATGTAGCCCGTACTCCTTCAGCATGACTGGCAACCCTTTGCCAAACATCGTAAGACTCAGGGTGTTTTTATATCCATTAGCCTCCATGTATACGAGGTAGGCATGGTAAAGGTAGGTACGTGGCTGGCGTGGGACAATATTGGCGTTCCCCATAAACATGCCGTTGGTGTCAGGTAATGCCTCAAGATAGCCACAAAAATCAAATGCTGGATCAGCATCACGCTTGATGGTGAGAGCCTCATCAGAATTCTGCTGCGACTGAAGCAATGTTCTGGCGCTCATCGGATCGCTGAAACGCTGCATGAGCTGGCGAACAATCACAGCCAGTTCTCGTGCAATTTTATCTTTCAGCTGCGGATCGCGTTCTTCCGGTGCTATCTGCTCAGGAAAATGCAGAATAACTCTCCTGCGGGACACACCACCACTGCGATCAGTGAAGCGCATAGGATTATTATTTACGGCCAGGATAACCGCCGGAATATGTGTTGAATAAGCATTCTGATATTTGGGGTCCACCGATACCGCATCGCCACCAGTTATAGCCTTAAGCCCGGCGCCGTCGCCGCTCCACTTCTCCTGATCAGGCAGGCGAATAAGAGAAAAACCTATCAGAGCCGCACGTTCTCGCGGGGACTCCAGCGTTTCAATGGTCGCAGAGGTGGCGTTATCCTCTCCAGCAAGCATGGTCGCAATTTCAGCCAGAATACTTTTGCCACTTCCACCAGGGCCAGTCACTTCCAGAAAGAGCTGCCAGTCATAGCGATTCGCCAGCACCATAAATAACGCCGCAAGAATAATGTCGCGTTTTTCTGGCTTGTGTCCGGCAGCCCGGTCCAGCCAGCGCCAGAATGCCGGGGCATGAGTTTCAAGCGTTTCCCCCTCTACCGGTGGCGTGAAATCGACTTCACACAGGGTACGCAGCCAGTTCTCTTTACAGTGCGGACTAAACAGCCCTGTTCGCGTATCGAGGACGCCATTACGAAAACCGATCAGATGACGTGCCGGATTTTGCTGCTGCGGAACAATTAACTTTAATGTTTCCACCAGTGAAGCAATTTTTCCTGAGGAAAACGGTGCACCGAGGCGCTGGAAAAGGGCTGCGACATCTCGGGCAAAATCTGACTGAGAAATCACTTTCCACGCTCCAGACTCGTAGCGGGATAAAAGCTGCCCGTTCGGATCAACCGCCAGTGCATCCCTGTAATGCTCCCGAACCCTCTGAGCTTTTTCGCTGACACTCATCGCTGTGAATTCTGCTTCACTCATTGTGTCGAAAGGACTGGCGTTATGTGGCTTCAAAGCCTCAAGAATTGCCTTCCGGGTGGATTCCTCTCCGTATTGGGTAAGCGCATCATTCCAGTCACCAAAAACCGGTGGCAGCACAATGTCACACTGACACGCTTTTGCAGCAGTTTCAGCCCTGTTCTGGCCTGAACCATTCAGATCGCGGTCCGCTGCAATAATTAACTGATATCCCGGATACTTGTTATGGGCAACGCTGGCCAGAGAAAGAAAGTTGACCGACGAAAATGCCACCATGACGGCTTCTCCTGTCAGATGACGAATGGTAAGCGCCGTGGCGTAACCTTCCGCAATCCACATCCTTCTTACAGAACTCCCGCCCCCTTCTATCAGATGATAGGCCTCCTTAACCTGACCTCCTTTAAGAAAACACTTGCTACCATTGCCACTGATAAGCTGAATATTCACCAGTTCCCCGTCAGCGTTATAGAGCGGGACGATCAAATCACCGGGGTGGAACATCACCCCACCGGTTTTATGACCTGAAGTCAGCTCATGGCAAATATGCTCCGGGAAACCTTTATGTGTAAGATAAGTATTTCCGGCAGATTCACGCGAGGCTTGCAGTAGTCGCGCGGCAAGTGCTGCTGCCGCCTGTTTCCCGCCATCTGTATCTGCGGTTGACGTCCAGACTCCAGAAGAGGCTGAAGACAGACTATGTGTCAGTCCATGTATCCTGTCTGCTGCTTCACTGATATCCACATTCAGTACCTTGCTGACAAGCGCTAAACCGTCCCCAGCCCCGCACTGGTTGCAGAACCATGTTCCACGTCCTTCCAGATCGTCGAAGCGAAAACGATCTTTACCGGCGCAGACCGGACAAGGCTGATGGCGATTTTTCAGTATGTTCATACCCAGCGCTGGCAAAATCCGCGCCCAGTGACCGCGGGCAGCCTTCACGGCCTGACTGACTTTCATTCCTGACATGATGCAGTTCTCCCTCAGTGTAAAACCGGCTTTATAATGTGACGGACGCATAACTCATCCATTACGGCTATTCCGAGCTGGGAGAGTGCGGGGCAGGACATTAGAGGACCGGATTCCATCAGGTCTGAAAGCAGGGCGCAGGCGATTTCCATGCCTTTTGTTTGCCCGTGCTGTCGCAGATAAAAACCTTCAAGCTCACGGGCAATGGCGGTTTCAATTTCATCCAGAGTGAGCTGCAGGTGGCGGTTGTGCTGATGGCAGATACTCAGCCAGGCGCAGGCAACCGCGCGGCGATATAACGCCAGCCGAAGTGAGAGGGGAAGAGTGCGTGATTTCATTGCACCACCTCCTTGTTCATCAGGTCATCCTGGCAACGCTGTACCACGCCATCAAGCTGTTCTGTCATCAGATAAATCAGGGAAACCAGTTGCTCACATTGAGCACCTGCAGGTTTTTCATAGCAGTCCTGAAGAACAGCCATTCCGGTGACAAATTCCCCCACGTTACGAAGATGCTTGAGGCGGACAATATCGTCATAAGAAATTGCGGCGTGATTCATCACATCACCTCCCCGGCAGGCAGCCGTGCAGAAAGGGAGAGCACATAATCACGGACCAGCGAAAGGCGTGCAAAGCGCTCATCGCAGGCCACGGTGCGAAGCATACAGATGCGGGGTTGAGTGTCAGCACGGCGGATTGCGGCAAGCACAAAGACATATTGCGGGTAAAACGGGGTGAGGGTTGTAGCCATGATGGCAGCCTCCATTGAGTAGCGGTTATTGCTACCACCGGAAACGCCAATTTCACTGGTGGCAGCCCGAACGGGGTTGGCGTAACCGGCCTCAATGGATACCGGCCAGCCCGAAGGCTGCCCCGCCCGGACTGCCATTATCTCGAAAGAACCACGGTGTACGCATAAACACCACAGCCTGGAAAATGGGTGTGCCAGAGCTTCGACGAAAAAAAAGACGCTTGGCGCGTCTGGTGTCGCCATTGAGTTTCGCGGAACGCCAATTCCGGCTGCCGATTTTGCGGCAGCGGAAAAACTATACCTGGAAATGACTGCAGGATGCAAGCCAGAAAAATGGGGATTAATGCGTTCAGGCATCATTATGCATCACATCCCCGTCCGCGGGCACTTATACGATCCGCCATCCATGCGCTTACCTCTGACTGTGCCCAGGCAACATTTTTACCACCAAGCGGGATCTGCTTCGGGAAAGCATCGCGGCTTATCAGGTCGTATATAGTTGAGCGGGACAAGCCGCATAAATGCATCACCTCGGGAAGACGTAAAAATCGCTCATGCTGGTTCAGCACAGGAAATAATGGCGCAGCCGGAGCTGGCGCAGAAACAGAAATATCATGCATTTATCTACCCTCTTTAATTCCTTCATCAGTCCGGATAAATCCCCCCGGATTCAGGTAGTTCCTTATTATGTATATATTTCTCGCTTACGCACCCATTATTTATTTAGCGTCACATATTGATTTAATGGAATTTAAAACTATATCAAACCACATAAAATGGCATGATAGATATTATGTCTGCGAACTATAAATACAGGGACATTAATAGGAACTAACTTTCATCCAGGGGTTACTACCCCATAAGTCATAGAACTTAATGGTACTGAAACCGCAACCCATTCAGCAGGGATGCACAATTTCTACATATGGCTTTACATTGCAAACCTAACTTCAGGATATACTCATGAATTGCATCAAGCTCAGAAGAATTAGAACCGCATAAAATCAATAACCACGCATTCTTAACCTAAAAATATATCCAAATAAATTCATAAAAGACCGAGCAGTTCTAGTTTTATAAAAATCAGATTGAAATGCAACACCAGGGAAAGGGGGGAATCATGTTATTTCCCGGCAAAGAAAAATCGTCTATTTCATCATCTGTTGAATACTACTGAAGAGTGGTGAATAGTTGTGAGGAACAATAATGAAATAATCATTCGGAATAAAAATTTCACTTTTGATGAAAAAAAATCATAAATCACGCTACCTTCCGATGAACACTCATGAACAGTCACTGAATACTGCCTTGTCAACCCTTCACCTCTTAACTAGCTGTATTATCAATTTTTTTATCAAAGTGAACAGTAGTGAATAGTATTTATTAAAGGAAAGTTGAAGATCAGACATGACACATTTCTCTGGCTAGCCAGAACAAGGTCATTGTTCTGTCACTGACACAATCCCCCTCGGTAGTGCGCTTGTATGGGCATCGGCACAATTGACACGACAACAAAACACTACCGGAGCATTCATGACTACTGTTAACCAGATCTCTGATGCAAACATTACATCCTCCCTCCCGCCGAAAATTCGCGAAGCGGTGGAAAAAGTTAAGGCAGCAAAAGCTGTCTGGCAGGAAGAACGGCGAAAACAAACTGAAGCTGCTGCAATGATTGAAACTATCCGTAAACGTCAGGAAGATACAAAAACGGAAACGCAGGCGCTTAATGATGAATGGCGAAACCTGTTTCGTGAGAATCAGGGAAATATGACACCACGCATGAAAAAACTGCGGGCAGAAATCGCCCTCGGACGCGAAACACTGGATGAGTTCGAAGATTTGCTGGCAGCTCAGGTGGCAGAAAATGAATTCCTGCCCTGGAAAACTGCGGATGCTGCAAACCACTACATCAGCGAACATAATCGCCTGATTGAAACTCATGCAGTGTGGCTCTGGAATGAGTTTATGAAGGAACACGGCCAGAAACTTATTCAGATCCTTGGACTGTTGAAAATGACTCTGGGCCGAAGCGCTTCTGCTGTTATCGGTGTAGTTCATACCGTAAACGACCCCGAAAGTGTGCTGAAGCAATTTATCAGCGAGCAACTCACCACTCCGGTACTGTCCTGTAACGTATCTTCAACGGATGATATTACCCTGCCGGGGATCAGCATTTATGCGGACGATAAAGCCATCCAGGATGCCAGACAATCCCCCAGCCCTGCAGCGCGTTCACGGATGCTTAAACAGCGTGACATGGTTAAAGGGGGCGAGAAGAAATGAATGCCGGAACCATTACTCAGGAAGCTCTCAACGATTACCGCTCGGCGATAAAAAGCTGGCTGACACTACGTAATACGCAAAGTACCTACCAGCTTCGTCTGGCGGCTCTGCTGAATACTGAAGAAAAACCGGCAGCATATGCCAGCCAGCTTGAGGAGCTTCGTGAGCGTCTTGCTGTCCTCGAATGGCAGATTAACTGTGCTGCACGGGATGGTCTTTATGCTCACCAGATTGTGCTGGAGAGTTGTGTTACAAGCGCAACGGAAAACTTCATGAGCGAGCATGGTGATGCACTCACTGACGCACTGGCTCCTTTTCTTTGCGCTCCATACGGGCTTGAGGCGGCAATGAAAATATTACGAACCGCTGTAGCCCGACAAACGGAAGTGCGTACTCCGGTAATTTCAGCAGCATACAAGAGCATTATCGACGAAACCGGATTAACGGTGGATGCATCAATGTACGCTGATGCTTCAACCAGTTTCACCCCGGCACAACATAAAGTTTTCCTGGCCCGCCTTAACCGACTTAATGAAAAAGGAGGGTACTGATATGGCCCTGAAGTGTCCTGAATGTGGGACGGTCGCTCACGCCAGAACCAGCGCCTATGAAGCTCCATCGGTTAAACGCTCATGGTATCAGTGCCAGAATCTGGAATGTTCCTGCACATTTACCGCTCTGGAAAGCGTGGATACGATAATTATGAAGCCTTGGCGCAATGAACAGGAATCAGACAAAGAACAAATGCCAGAAAAACAACAGCAAACTCTCAACCGCTATGGCTCCGCGTCAAAGCTGTCAAGCCGTCAGCTAATTCCTGTCTGATTAGCAAAATACGCCCACGTAGTCCCGGTCCAGTACCGGGATTTTTTACGCCTTTTCCCTGGCTGGCCTGAAGGCGTATGAGTGCATATCTATAGCGCATGAAAACGCATGAGTCTCATGCGCCATTTTTGACGCGAAAGCCCTTGTGTGGTGGCTTCTGAGACGATTTACGGGGTGCATGAAAACCAGTCTGTTAAGCGAAGCGGGCAGGCGGGCGGGGCAGCGCACGCTGTGTATGGTCAAAGTAACTTTTAACTTTCAATGAGTACCTGATTGAAAGAATCGTTTATCACGTTAAAGCGATAACAATGATTTTAAGCAGCGAGTGTGGTGTAAGTATCATTGTCGAGTAAAAATGTTGCAAGCTATTGAAATAAGTATATATTGCAAATGATGAGGAAAATAAAATATGCAAGGACCTACTCATGGATGCACTGCATGTCGCGCTTGAAAATCTGATTAGAGATGATGGTCAAACACTAAATAGTTATTTTAGTGAAGTTAAAGTTAATTCATTGATTGAAAATACAAATGCAACTTGTCATTTTCATTGCCTTAATCTTGATGGCAATGGACGTCCTCGGGTAGACGCGTTAATCCAATTCTTGAACGATAAAGTAGTTGATTATGCTATTCCAAGGAAAAAAATCAATGAGGCAGTGCAATATTTTAATGAAACACAATCAACAGCGAAAATAACAAAATTAGCAAATCAAGCAAAAAAATTATTTACTAGGCTTGCAAATAGTGGCGAAGGCGGTGAATTTATTCTTTTTTTATTTGCAGAGCAATTCCTTAGATTTCCACAAATTATTTGCAAAATGAGCCTGAAAACGAGTTCTCAAATGCATTACCATGGTGCAGATGGAATACATATAGGCGTAGATAAAGATAATAAAAAATTATGTTTATACTGGGGCGAGTCTAAACTCTATTCCAATCTGAGCAAAGGTATTTCTGAGTGTATGGATAGTATAGCTCCATTACTTCAAAGTTCTATGGGAATAGAAGGCGCTGAGACACGTGATATGCAGTTGCTGGAGTCGCACTTAAATGTTGATGATATAGAACTAGAACAAGCGTTGAAAAGATTCTTAGATCCTGATAGCCCGGATTTTAATAAATTGGAATACAGAGGAATATGCTTAGTTGGGTTTGATCTTAAAGATTATCCACAAGGGCCCAGTTCAATTGATATCAGTGAACTAGTTGCTTTGATTAATACTAAAGTCGGGAAATGGTCAACTAGTGTGCAAGGTGGTATAGTTAATAAAAAACTTGATCGCTTTGCTATGCATGTTTTTATTCTTCCTTTTCCTTCAGTAAAAGCATTTAGGGCTAGTTTAATTAAAGCATTGGAGAGTTGAAATGTCGTTGCGAGATTTATCTGGGTGGTTGATTAAGAATCAAGGATTCTTAAGAAAATATCAGGCATTAGTCGCTAACTCGATAAAAGATCAATTTCCAGAGTTAAAATCAGATGTAATCCCACAGATTAGTTCTGAGGATGTCGGCTATCTTTTAACATGTGCTAGTTCTTTGGCTTTCTCAAGTGATGAGAAATGCCAAGATGCAGCCTTAAGGATTGCACAGTATTGCTTATTGAATGAAAAAAGTGAAGCAAGAAAAGATAGTGCTGCATTAATTCTTGATTCATTATCTAATAATCCAGCAATACAACTTGCTGAAAATAGGGGGTATCTTAACCCTGATTTCGAAGAAAGATTACCCTTAAAGGCTCAGTTAGAACTAACTAAAAGAAAAATTCTATATACAATTGAAATAGATGCTGATAAGCATATTTATGCTAATAGGTTTCAATCAGAGTTTTGGGATGCGGTACAAGAAAACTCATGGGTTAGTGTCTCTGCTCCTACCTCTGTAGGAAAATCATTTATCCTGGAATCTTGGGTGGAGCAGTTTGTAAAAAGAAATAAGAATTGCTTAGTTATTTATATCGTACCAACAAGGGCATTGATTTCAGAAGTATATTCTGAGTTGCAAAAACGTTTGGATCCTAATTTAACAAATATAGTTAATATTCAGACACTACCATTGAGTAATGTATACCAGAGCGAAAAATCTAATGTCTTCATATTTACACAGGAAAGATTAAATTTATTCTACAATCATTTCTCACAAATTCCAAAGATAGACGTCTTAGTTGTTGATGAAGCACACAAGATCGGTGATGGTGGAAGAGGTGTTATTCTTCAACATGTAATTGAACTGACTTGTCTAAATAACCCTGATTCAAAAGTTATCTTTGCAAGTCCTTTCACCTTAAATCCTGAAATATTGCTCAGTGATGCTCCAATATTAAAAAACAAAAGAACTATAAAAAGTGACTATGTTACAGTTAATCAAAATTTAATATGGGTAGAACAAAAACCACGCAAGACCAAAGATTGGTTGATGTATTATTTTGCAAACGGTGAAAAACGCGAGTTAGGAAACTTTTCTTTAGAAAATGCACCATCTCCTGAAAGTAAAAGATTGCCTTTTGTAGCTCTTTGTTTAGGTAAGGGGGCTTCTGGTAACGTAGTTTACGTAAATGGAGCCGCTGAAGCAGAATCTACTTCCAAGCTAATATCTGCAAGTATAGAAAATGAGACTGAGGATGAAGAAATTTTAGCTCTCGTTGAGCTTAGTGAGACAATTATACATAAAAATTTCGCATTAAATCGCACTCTAAAAAAGAGAGTCGCTTTTCATTATGGCAACATGCCTTTAATAATAAAGGGCGAGATTGAACGATTGTTTAGTAAAGGTAAGATTGATTTTTTAATTTGTACCTCAACTTTAGTTGAGGGCGTAAACATGGCTTGTAAAAATATTTTTATAAGAGGCCCTAAAAAGGGTAATTCAACCCCGATGCGAGAAGAGGATTTTTGGAATCTTGCTGGCAGAGCTGGTCGTTGGGGAAAAGAATTCCAAGGTAATGTCATCTGCATCGATAGCGACAATGAAAAAATTTGGAATGGAGAGCCTCCAAAAACCAAAAAAAATATATTTATAACTCGCGCCACGGATGCTATTTCCCATGACATGGATAAGTTGGTTTCCTATATTTTTTCAGAGCATCATTTTGGTATGTCTGAGCGGAATCCTAATCTCCAGAGTCTATTTAGTTATTTATGTTCATCATTTTATTTTTATAATGGCTTGGATAATAATCCTTACATGGAAAAGTACAATATAAAAAATATCGATGTTTTAAATGAAGCAATATTTGATGTTTTTGATTCTTTAACTTTTCCACACGAATTGGTTGTGCGGCATCCTGGTATAAGCCCGCTTTTAATGCAAAACCTTTGGGATAGATTTTCGCGGGATACAAACAAACCTGTAGAGAGATTACTGCTTTCTGAACCTGGTAGTAATGATGCGTTAGATTCATATGTATCCGCATTCTCTAGAATTAGTGATACTCTGAGTAAGAAGCTAGGTTATAATTCAAAAGGAGCTTACGTACAGGCCTTGTTAGTTTCCAAGTGGATGAAAGGTTATCCCCTAGCAAGATTGATCTCGGATAGAATAAGATATAACAAAAAGAAAAATATTGTTTTCAAAGAAGCGACTTTAATACGAGGGGTTATGAAGGATGTTGAAGAGATCGCTCGCTATCAAGCTCCAAGGCTTTTAGGATGTTATAATGATTTATTAAAAAGCTTTTATCTTTCGATAGATCGCACAGACTTAGCAAAAGATGTTGAAGATATCGGTGTTTATTTAGAACTGGGTGTAAGTTTAAAAACTCAGATTTCACTAATAGGGCTTGGCTTTTCAAGAACTGCTGCTGTAATGATTTCAGAGCTTATTCCTAATGATAGTTTAGATGAGGAAGAATGCATTAATTGGATTAAGGACAATAAAGTTGACATGGAAGAACTGCCACAATTAGTTCAAAACGAAATACATAATATATTTCGTAACTTTTGGGTACAATAGTCTTATTTAGACGATTTTTTAAACAATCAATAGAGAAGTTTTTGAATTTTATCATTCTTCCAGTAACAAAAACTTCTCTTTTATAACACCGCTCAGGCTATTCCAGAATAGGCTTTGCTTACTTCACTATGCCTTGTGCCGCAATGCCTCAAAATAACAAGGCCATGTTGCAGTAACGCCTCACTACGTTCAGGTTCAAACCATTTCCCGTTAAATTTTCCTCCGTGAAAAAGATTGTTTCTTACACGGCGGATTAACAAAAAAAGAAATTTTGCTAAATCTTTTTCTTGTGGTAAAGAATCATCCCAAACTAAAGAGTCATCTTCTATGATTTGTTTTTTGGGTGGGTGTTCTTTAAAGTAGGTGATAGCAGCAATTAGCTCTGGATCAGTTGTGTTATTTATGATTTCAGAAACTTGCTTTGCATACTCATCCCAGTTCGCTTTAGCATCTTTTATTTTATGATGAAGTCCACATGCCTTAAGGCAATATTCATAACGTGAAAACTCTCTAAAGAATTCATAACATAAATTATCTAGATTATTCTCCATGAACTATATCTCCATGTATAACAAGTTAACTAATATTGATTGCGCTCGTACACTTTTTGGCCCCACCAATTCATAAGTCCTATTCGTTGCTCAAGGTAAGTTGAACGATTATATGCTCTGCGCACTTCATTTTTATCACTATGTGCAAGAGCAGCCTCAATTACATCTGCATTAAAACCCGCTTCATTTAATGCGGTGCTGGCAATTGAACGCAATCCATGAGCAACCAATCTACCACCAAATCCAATCCTTTTTAAAGCAGCATTTGCCGTCTGGCTATTCATTGGTTGCTTTGGGTCATTCCGACTCGGGAAAACATGTTCACGATGGGCACTGATTAGCTTCATCACATCAAGAATCTCTAATGCCTGAGGAGATAGAGGGACTATGTGTTCCCGCTTAGCCTTCATTCGTTCAGCTGGGATAGTCCAGAGCTTTGCATCGAGATCGAGCTCAGCCCACCTAGCACCGGAAGCCTCAGAAGGACGAACTAGAGTCAGGAGTTGCCACTCAATGAGGCAGCGAGTCGGAACAGACAAATTTGACATGACGAGAGAACGCATCAGCATAGGCAATTCTTCTGGGCGCAACGTAGGCATATTTTGTTTTTTTGGCTTCTCAAAGGCCATTCCAATGCCTGATGCTGGATTGGCATCAATAAGACCAGTATTTACGGCATAAATCATTATCTCGTTAACACGCTGCACCAACCGGCGCACCGTCTCCAGCGCCCCACGAGCTTTGATCGGTTCAAGGGCTTCAACCAGTGTTCGGGCTTTGATTTGCTGGACAGGGATCTCCCCGATGGTGGGGAATACGTCTTTTTCCAGTGAACGCCATATATCTTTAGCGTAATCATGGGTAACGCTTTTGCTTTTGAGCTGGAACCAGTTAGCGGCGACCGTCGAAAAAATACTGTCCAGAGCGATTTGCTGCTGTTCCTCTGCAACTTCAGCTTGAATTTGCGGGTCGATTCCGTTGGCTAATAGGGCAAGGTAATCTGCTCTTAACCCTCGGGCATCAGCAAGAGAAAGGGCAGGAAAAGCACCAAGTCCCATCATAGTCCGCTGTTTTGTTGCTGGGCGTTGATAGCGAAAGCGCCAGAGTTTCTTGCCGCTAGTTTTCACTATCAGGAAAAGCCCATCGCCATCATGCAGCGTTAGATCCTTCTCTAACGCTTTCGCGCGCAGAACTTCGGTGTTGGTCAGGGGGCGTGTTGTCCGTGCCACTGTGGCCGCTCCTTCATGAATTGGTATACGCTTTTAGGTATACATCCTACCGTATACCGAAACGTATACCAATAATCATCGGATTTAGCCGGATGTTCTCGGACAACGACAAACACAAAAAAGCCCGCAGGGCTTGTGCCATGCGGGCTTTCTGTACTTCACCGGACGTATCCGGATCATTATTTGGTGGAGCTGGCGGGAGTTGAACCCGTATCCGAAAAATGCTTAACCAATTGAATGTTAATGATTTTTCTAATTTAAAATACCTCACGTGCATTTTACGTGCATATCGTAGTACCTCTAACGTCCTGATTCTGTCCAACATTTTGAAATATTTAGGCGCCACTGGGGCGGTGATTAGCACGGTTTTGTGCTGTTCATAGCACTTCAAGACTATTCAATTCAGAGCAATCGTTGAAGAATTACCCGTAAGGTAATATCATACTATTTAGATAACCGCGGTTATCACCATCAAGGGCCACTGATGACGCTGTTATCATCAGTGGCTTTTTGTACCTTCACTGCACAGCCAGTGAAGTGTTGAGGAGACTAGCATGAGAACAGTAGCGAGAAGATCGATACAGACGATTGAGCGTCGGACTCAACTCGTCAGTTCTTTTGTTGACTCAAACACAGCAAACGAGTTCTTCGTGAGAAGACTGAGTGATCGTGTCTCCCCGGCACGTCAGCTGTTTATTGTGACATTGAACAATGAAGTTCGTGACGGTGACGTGATCCCGTTCGCTGAGATCGCCATGAACAAAGAAAAATTGCGCTATGTTGTGAAGCCAGCAGATCAGTATCCTCAGTATGTAAGCAGTAATCTGCTGAAGAAAATTGAAGCGGCAATTGCTCTATACATGCAGAAGAACTACAGGGAAATTAACTACCATTAAAAGGTTGCTGAATGGCTCCTGCGTTAATACCTTCATATAACAAGGACTTGAACATCACGCCATTTGGCGAAAAACGTCTTATTGAGTCATTCTATTTTTTCACTGCCGAGGCTGGCTTACTGAGGGCTGATGAGTACATTGTCAGTTCTGGTGAGTTTCAGTACTACTTGGATGTGTATCAACTGGGATGTTCCACCGACGACTTTTTTTTAGACTATGGCAGTGACCTTCTTGATTCGAAGGTTCCAATGCAGGATCTGGTCAATACCCTCTTGGGTCTTGATATGGTAGACGATAACAAAACGATAAGAATAGGTCGTATACAGTTCAACGACTTTAATTTTATCGAAGAGAACGGTCAGATGATGACCGGAAAGCAAGTGAAAAGCGCTGTTATCGCACAGGATTTCCAATCAGCAGGTTTGGCGCGTGAGATCTATAAAATGCTTGCGCGAAAGCATGAGTTTCTCATCTGCGATAACATTCAAAGTATTGCCGGTGGTGCTCTTTGGGCCAGTAGCATCATTCGAATTGCCGAGGTACGGATCTACAATTCACGCACGAAGAAATTTATGGACATACTTGGTCCAGGTGCGCGTGGTGTTTCAGGTACTTTGCCATGGAGTGCGAATGATCTGTCTGTAGATGAGATTGTTCGCTGGGGTCGTGCGTATGATGATGAAAACTGTTGTCGTCACATTGTACATGTTATCTGTAAGGACCGACTCATTGACGATCAATTTCATGATTATGTTTCGATAGGTGGCGCGACAGAATAACCATCAAACAGACCCGGCATTTACCGGGTTTTTTCTTCAAATCACTTCTTCATTCCAGCTTCCATTGCGGTTTTCCCGTCGTATTCAGCCAGGTATTTACCGTAATTGCGGAACAGCATTTCCGGCCCCTTATGCCCCATCTGCCCGGCAAGCCAGAAAAGGTTTACACCTTGGCTAATGTGTCTGGTGGCGAATGTGTGGCGCGTCTGGTACGGGTTACGGTAGCGCACACCAGCTTTTTTCAGGGTCGGCACCCATGCTTTTTTACGGATAGCGTCGGCGTTCGTCCAGGGTTCTCCCGTTTTCGGATCGCTGAATATGAACTCACTTTTCATAAAGGTGTATTGCTTCTGCGCCTGCAGGGCCGCCAGCGCCTCACTGTTCAGCTCCACCTTACGGGTACCGGCTTTTGTCTTGGTGCCTTTAAGTATCCCTACGACACTGGCCGCCTGAACGTGGGCTGTGTTCGCGATGGTGTCGAGATCAGCCCAGCGCAGCGCGCACAGTTCTGAGCTCCGCAGACCTGTATTGAAAGCAAAGCGGAACAGGTTTTCCCATTCCGTGTACCTGCAGCTCTGGTAAATGGCAAGGGTCTCCGCTGGCGTGAACGGGTCAACCTCGTAATCGTCGGCGCTCGGGCTGCTGTCGATCACGTGGTACCGGCTGGCGCTGACGAGGGTTACCGGGTTAATGGTCAGCAGGCCATCCGTAACAGCTTCATCAATGGCGCTGCGCAGAAACGAAAGGTTATTCCTGGTCGTTTTCAGCTTTGTTTTCCGGCTGGCTATCCAGTTTTTAAGGACCGCTGGCGTCAGTTCTGACACGTGGAGTTTATGCAGAGCTGACAGTGCCGACAGGCATTTTTCATAACCATTTATAGTCGACGGGGACAGGTTGCGGTTCTGGCAGATTTTCAGGTACTCGTCCAGGTAGGACTTTATGTTTTTGGTTTTCTTCACCACCCCGAACAGCTCCAGCTTTTTGGAGTTGGGGAAATATTTCGCATATTCAAAGGTGCCACTGACGATCTGGTTTTGTATCTCCCCGAGCAGGCGCTCGGCGTACTTCACACCGCGCGCGTTTGCTTCCATTCTGGAGAGGGGCTCCCGACACAGAACCCCTTTATATGTAAAAGTGATAACCAGGGTGCTGCCAGTTTTATGCTGGCGAATAGTTACTCCTCTAGGGAGAGATAATGATCCTTGTTCTTTCTTGCCCATTTTGTAATCTCCATTAAGTCGACCCAACGTTCTTTAACTCCGTCGACTTTTAATACATGTACCCCTTCTTTCCATATTCCTCTTTGTATCCGTTTGTTAACGGCATCAAGCGTTTCTCCCGCGTTGCGGCAGTAGGTTGATATAGGTACGCAATCCAGCCCCACAGTTCACCTCACACAATATTCAGCCCACGACAGTGGCACCACACTTCAAACATTCGCCTCACAATTTCACGACAGTAGAAACCGTCAACATCTCGTGTCAGGTCATAGCGATTTCCGTAACGCTGGTGTACCCATAGCTCAAACGCTTTATTCATTCTTTACTTCCTTTTCATGGCTCGTAATTTTTTCAAATGAGCTTCCTGCTCTGTTTCTGCCAGAATTTGTCGGTATTCCTGGTGATCGATCCGTTCAAACAGTTCATTAAAATCGTTTATTTTTACCGACTGTGTTCGCCCATCCATTCTTCTGTACAACACAGAGTTGTTTATGCAGCGAATAATTTTTATCGGGTAGCCAGCACTATCGGTGTATATCTGACCACTTTGAATCAGAGCGAACATTCCTTTATCCCCAGCGGAAAAGTGAATACAGAATAAATGCCACCGCTATTGCAACTCCTACTGCGGTGAATGCTTCAGGCCAATTCATCATTTCACCTCCACGCCGATCCCGGCAATAACACAATCCCGTTTGATAGCTTCTTTCACCCAGCGTTTATAGGTTTCCGGATGGAATTTTGCGCTTTTTCCAGTGCCGCTCCAGAATGCCTTTGATGTGATATCGGGCAGGGTGATGGTCAGACCTTTCTTCCTGATGTCTCCAGAACTTTTGCAAAAAGTTAATGCGACGCGTAGTTCTTTAACGCACGCATAGTTTTCTGCTTTCTCTGGATCGCCGGTACGGTGTTCAGCTTCTTGTCTGCACCATTTGATGACTTTCTCAGCGGCTGTGTGGAGACGCTGACGTTGCCAGTCGTATGTGTCGACCAGCCCATATGCGTGATCCTTTGCTTTGCTTAATTCAGCGACGAGGCATTCGGAATCAATCAGATTATTTTCCGCAGCGGACAGTGCTTGTTTCAGTCGCTCGATTTCTTCAGCCATGTAATAGCCGGTTTTACTCCAGGTATCGATGCTATCCCCCGTCATGTCTGGCTCCATGGTCGCCATCAGAACGGCATCGTGATAGTCCTGGCTACCGCTGGTGATTGCGACTGCGTAGGTGTCGCTGTTTTCACGCTTATGAATAAGCACAACCGGGTTTTTAATTTTGTTACTCATCGTCCTGCCTCCTGTTGAACTGTTTTATATGCCCGCAACATATCGCGGGTTTTACCGGATAAAACCGACTTCATGAAAAACACGCCACTGTGAGTTGCAATGACGTCCGGCGAACAAAGCAACGTAGCATCCACCACCCGGTTATGTTTACGAAATTCGAACACAGTGCTGGTGATCACGATGTTCGCTACGGCTCCGTAGTCCTGGTATTCGATTTTCATTCCGGATGCTCCTGAGCTACGTTGAAATCGTCATGATCACGACAAGGCATCACAACAAATTCAGGATTGCCATACATTGAGTTGATGATGGAATCAAACTGAATTCTGACCGCTTGCCCGTCACCGGAGGGACGTAACTGGACGGGAATAAATTTACGCTCACGACCAAACATCTTCTCTGGATAACTCAGGTAACCAGCCTGGATCACCGGGTGAGTACAGAGGTCAAACTTTTTCGGAATGATGCGTTCCAAATCCGGAAAACAACCGTCCACCAATTTAATGCCGGTAATGGACAGTCGTCGCTGAAACTGGTCGCGATGAACAGCGATCGGCTCTTTACTGAAAATTAGCTCTGTCGTTTCGGCTTTGGCCGGGACGCCACCTTCGAACTGGACAATGATGTTTTTCTTCGTCCGGATGCCGTGAGTCATGCGCAGTGCTACGAAACCATTGGTTGCCTCAATATGTTTTGGCGTGATGTGAAGACCGTTCAGGTAATAACGAACGTCGTTTTTAGCAGCGCACACCAGAGCGGCGCGAATAAGTTTTGACTGGATGATCATGCTTTATCCTCCCATCCGATCACCTGGAAAAGTCCCATCTTCGGGTGATACCAGCGTGTGCCGCGTGGCTCTGCCTCTGACATCATCTGATGAAATGCTTTCATGAACGGCTCCAGCTCCACGATAGCCCGGCGCGAAAGAAGACCATCAGGTGTCATAAATTCGTGCGTATCGGTTGGGATGCTGTAGGCATTGACCAGATTGCGACACTTGGCATCAGTCATTCCGCTTTTGGCGACCACCTGGCGATAACCGACATATCCGGCGCGCATATTTCCGCGTTTGATGGTTTCCACCGCTTCTGTGACTGTTTCGATCTGCTCTTCCACATGATTCAGGCGCTTCTGTTGACGAACGGCGTCGGCGGCCATCGCGGCGATCATCTCGATTTCCGTTAGCGGTGCGCGAGTACGGAAGTAGGCGTTAACTAAGTCGCGCTGAACCTTCCAGGCCAAATCATCGTTGAATGGCTTAGTAAGCATCAAGTACCCAGTTTCCGTAAATACTCTCAGGCCGCGAAAAGGCACATCAACATTGAAAGGACGTAATACGTTGTTTTCTGAATATTCAATAAGATACGTGTCAATTCCTTCAACAAAACGCTCTTTGTTACGAAGGTAAGCAGCGCTTGCGGTTCCTTCCGGTCGCTGGTGGACTTCATCAATCATCGCCAGCGTCACAACACGCTGACCGCGATATTCGACTGCCGGAAGCTGTTTGTTATTGATCGTTACTGTGTTCATTTCCGTCCTCCTTAGTGCATAACCGGCATGTCTGGCATACCTTCTTTCTGAATCTGTTCAATGAAGCTGTCATGCAGTATGTTGAATCCTTCCCGGCCCATCGCTGACAGCCTGAATCCGCATTTTTCGTCAGTTACAACCATGTCCTGATACATACGCAGCGCCAGTTGCTGGCCAACGTCAGGCCCGTATTTTTCAATTGCGCCCGCCTCGATATGGTTAGCGAGAGCGAAACGCTCAGACCACGGATAAATGCTGATTGAACCGGGTTTTCCGGTGTATACAACGGCTGTATCTACGCCGCCCTTGTCATTCTGAACATCGACAGTCCCGTTCTTCTCCTGCTCCTCAGCAATGAACACGGCGACAACAAGCCAGCGCCATAGGATGATTTGTTTTTCAATACACGGCATAAACCAGCCGCTTTCAATCCCTTCCATAATGCAAGCTATCAGATCGAGCCCGTCCGGAATTCGTTTGTCATAGTTACCGTTGTCGATCTGGCGAACCGCAGTTGAATAACCAATAATTCGATTACCAAAACGGATGCCTGTTAATGTAGGTTCAGGGGTAATGGTTGAATTAATCATCAATACTCTCCTTTTGGTTTGAAGGTTTATTGTTCATTTCCGGTCCTTAACTTTGCTGTATCGTTCATGGCTCATTACTTCCCAGTTCTGGCCGCCGTCTCGGGACAGCAGCCGCCAGCGGCGATTAACCCTCAGACTCAGGTTTCCGGAGCCGTGCATACGACAGGGATGAATTCGTCTGGCTCTGAACTGGCGGAGAACACGGACCGCCTGCAGGTGCACCCACTCAGGAATTCGTATCGCTGTCAGGGCCATTGTCCTTCTCTCCTGCAGGTGGGGTGATCGTGTAACCGGCGCGTTCAGCCATCCATAAAAAAGTCTCCAGCGATGCTGTAACCTCGCCGCTCTGAACCGGGCGCACGTGGATTACTTTCCCGTTCTCGATTGTCAGCACGATATTTACTGGTTCGTGCGTGATAATTGGTGTCTGATCACTCATGGCTTGTCTCCGCTGTGACTGATTTTTGTTTCTTGGCAAACTCGACCAGCTCAGCAATGAGATCGTCGATTAATACCTTTCCGCTTTCTGTCAGGAACTCACCGCTGCCATTCACATCTACGGCGTTGCTGTAAATTCCTCTGATGGCTTTTACGCCGTCAATATTCCCGTATTCACTGAGAGCCAGCTTTTCGAATCGTCTCAACAGACCATCAAGCAGTATTTCTGTTAATTCGACGGTGTTTATTCCCCCCTTAGGCATATTAATAATGATGCAGGTGCTTCCGGTTTTATGCTGGTGGCGTAATAACCCGGCTTTAAGTATTCGGCGTCGATATATTTCTATTAATTTATCCATTGCGCTGTTCTTCCTCCAAACTCATAGCTATTTCCTCCTCCTTTTCGGTCCATCCGTGAATCTCAGCGGCTAGGTCATAAACCAAAGCACATATAGTTTTAAGTTGAAATCTGTCGAGCTTGTCGTGATATTCATATAATGTTTGCGATAAACCAGATAACTGTTCTGCTTTGATATTCACGCCCTGAATATCCTGCCTTTTTAAAATACTCATAATTACCGTCCATATGTTTTTTTTAGGTAAAGTCGAGCGATTACCTCGTAACCGCAGGCCGCATAAAGGCATGCTGATCTATATGCCGATTTATCTTTGATGAAAGTCATACGAAGCGCCTCACAGCTAAAGATGCGACAACTCTTCCGTGAATACGGATGTCTTTTTGCTCACCAGTATTAAGTGCGAAAGTTTGGTAATGGAGATTGTCAGAAATATTCTTTAGTGACCCGTCCGGCAAGGGTTTTATTCTCTTGATAAACAGGTGGTTACGACCAAAAATATCGCCCGTAAAAAACATAGATATAGATGCTGGGTGTAAGAACGCGGCCACCACAATCAACGAAAGCAACAACAACCTCGCAGGGTTCGATAGTCGGCTGCATTGAATCACCTTCCGTCCTGCAACTCTTAACTCTGTTTCCAAAATCATTAATATTGTCAGAGCCGAAAAGCATTTGTGGTGTTTTAATTGGCTCGTTAAAAAAAGTGAATTTTGCATTTTCATTTCCTCAGGGTGAGTTTTTCCCCACCCGAAAAGGTGTTAATGACGATTAGTTGAGTTAATTACTTAGTTAAATGGTAGAGAGCATTTTTTTTATGTCAGGATGTTCATCAATGATTTTTTTAGCATCATCACATGCCTCGTCATATGACTTGAAGAAATCAACTAATACAAAATAATTTTCGATGCGTTCGTAAACGGCGAACTCCATCTCACCGGCAAATATCGTATTAAATTGGTAATCAAATCCTTTATCGTGAGGCTGCACAGCATGGCAATAAGACCAATGCGAATTTGCTGATCTAAGCTTGGCGTGAATATCAAATATCTGGCCAATTGGTTTATGTTGGGAGTTTGTGTTCATCTCATTGGCTCCGTTGGTTGCCGATGAAATGAATTTAGCAAAATGGTAAATCATGAGCAATACTAAAATGCTAAATTATTTGCTTTTTTCTTTATGCTTTTGATAAATATGAGTATTTGATATGCTGATGCCCATAAAAAAAACCGACCAAGAGGTCGGCTTGCGTGAGGATAATTGGCAGGCTACATGATTGGCATCTCATCATTGTCAACATAACGGGTATGTTTAACAATAGCCGAAACAAAGTGCATTTTCTCGATTTCATCCGGGCTTACTGTGATAGGCCTATGCTCGCTATTCACGCTGGAAAATTGAAAATCACCATCTCGAGTTTTACTCATTATCTTTATCATGTTATGTCCGTCCTTTGTGCGGACGAAGACTTCATCTCCAGGGTGGATAGGAGTGTTTGGCTCTATGACCACGTATTCTCCGGACTGGATTCTAGGCCACATGCTATCGCCTTTTACCTTCAATCCATAGGCGTCTTTATCCGCGCTATAGATCTGTAACCAGCCTGCATGGATTTCTAGCATATCTATCATTCCGTCTATCCCTAGAATAGCCTCTCCTACCACTGGAACTGCCCCCGGTCTGACAGCCCCTACATACTCTAATTCATTTTCATTAACGTCCTTTTCTCCATGTAGACCATCGAGCCACCCATAAGGTCGCTCCATAGCCGCTTCGATCCTTCTTGCCAGTTTGTCACCCACATTTCTGTGGCTATTTCGACCCAATAGCTGGCTCAATTGAGCAGGGCTTATCCTACACAGTTCAGCGAATGAGGCTTTAGTTGTGTGCCCATCTCGCTTGAGATATTCGATTATGAGCCGCTCAAGGTTTGATTTACGAATGCTTTTTATGTCCATGTAAAGATACTCTCATCATTTAGCAATGTGGTAAATACACAAAACGCTAAATGATTATTGCATTGTATTTAGCAAATCGCTAAAGTTGTTTCATTGCATAGGAGACCATGATGAACAACCAGCTACTTGCATGGCGTAAGTCCTCAACAAAAGAAGAATGGGTAGATCTTGCTGAAAAATCGGGTACATCTTCCGGTTACTTAAATCTCATCGCGTACGGCTATCGAAATGCTTCCCCACGCTTAGCTCTGGCGATTGAAACGGCTTCTAAGTCGTTTCCCGAAAAGCCAATTATAGCCAAAGAGCAGTTAGTTTTCAGATGTAGCGATAGCTAAATGAACGGTGGTTTTGAGGGAATGCCTTCTGATTTCAGCCAAGCAGATTCCTCTTGGATTCAGCAGCAGTTACTTAGCCTGACACCAACTACACGACAAAAAGCTATCCAGCGTTATGCAGCTGTGTATCAGGAGACGTTCGAGGCCGAACCCGTTTCGTACCGCAAGGAGAACCGGGCAAGGCATGAAGCAAACACAAGGCTTCGCCTGTTTGTGAGAAATCAGGGCAGAGCTTTACAGGGGTATACAACTCAGCCGCCCCTGGCAGGAACGCAATCGCGCTCCTGATTGGTACCGGGCTTAAAGGTGTCCGGTGGCTGAATCCCAAATCTCATTGCATTTTTGTACTAGTTAAAGAGTGCGCACAAAATTCAATGAGAGGAGGGGAGGGGGAGGAGTGCCCGTGTGTTAGTGCGAAGCACTGGAACAGGCTTTTCCAACAGACGGGTACATAGGTTAGGTAGATCTCGATCTAAAGGGGGATACCCCTGAAAAAACGGTTGTACCAGAAAGCTAGTACAAGATGGATAAAAAAGTATGAGTGAAGACCTGAAGCAAAATTTAATCACTCTCATGGAAGAGCGATTCATTCGCTCCGATGACAAAGTTGTTTTCGATTATGTGATGCAGAAAAAAATCAAGTCTCAGGGATACCACCTGCAACGCAATTTCAGCATCAGCATTAGCGGTGGTCGTAAAGGGTTTATTGATTGCCTGGTTACATCATCAGACGGCCAGCAGTGTGCCATTGAGGTCGATAAGAAGTCTCCCCGCAACCGTTCGTTGGTGAAGCTGGCTCAGCTACCTGAGGGGATGTCAGGTTTTGTCCTGCTCAGGGATGGTAAGCACCCTCTTCGATATAGCGAGAACGGAATTGACGTTATTCGTGCGACGAAATTTAAGTGAGTTGATTCGGAAGGGGGCTGGCAGCCTTTGGGGAGGCCGCCAGCCATGTGAGGAGGAATCCATGAAAACCACATCACAAAATTATTATCTCATCACTGCGGGGGCAGCACAATGCAGCTGACAATCACGCCGAATTTTGCACAGGAGCGTGCGCTAAACATGTTGCGCCGTGACTGGAAGGCAAACGACACCTTCATGGTGTACTCGCCAACCGGTAGCGGTAAAACGGGTCTGGCAGCCTTCATAGTTGCTGGTTTTGTCAGCCGTGGTATGCGCGTTCTGTTCTGTGTTCCGTACACCATCCTGATTGGTCAGACGGCTAATCGGTTTGTGCAGTATGGTTTACCTGGAGATGAAATCGGTTATATCTGGGCGGATCACCCGAACTACGATCCGGACCGGAAAATTCAGATTGCCAGCGCTGACACGCTTATTCGTCGTGTTTTTCCTGAAAATATCGATCTGCTGATTATCGACGAAGCGCACCTGCGTAAAAAACGCATCCTGAAGGATATCGAATGTCTGCGCGGCAAAGGCGTAAAGGTGATTGGCCTGTCGGGTACTCCGTTTTCTCCGTTCCTGGGCAAATACTATGACCGACTGATTAAGCCGACCACCATCGGCGAGTTAATCCAGCGTGGCGATCTGAGTAAATACGAATTTTACGCGCCAACTAAGCCGGATCTGAAAGGTGTTAAAACCACATCTTCGCTTGAGTACGGCCGCGATTACAACGAAACACAGCTGGCTGAAATCATGTGCGGATCTACGCTGGTGGGCGACATCGTACAGAACTGGCTGGAGAATGGTCGGGATCTACCTACCATCGCTTTCTGCGTCAACGTAGCCCACGCCAATTACCTGACAATCCAGTTTAACCTCGCAGGTGTTAACGCTGAGGTAATGACCGCAGACACTCCGGTAGATGAGCGCCAGACCATCATTCACCGCTTTGAAACCGGTGCAACGAAAATCATTGTTAGTGTGGGCGTTCTGGTGGCCGGCTTCGATAGTGACGTTCGTTGCATCATCTACGCCAGGCCAACAAAAAGCGAAATTCGCTGGTTACAGGCTCTCGGGCGTGGACTGCGCACCGCACCGGGTAAAGAGTCCTGCCTTATCTTCGATCACAGCGGCACCGTGCACCGTCTGGGTTATCCGGATTCAATCGAGTACGACGATCTTCCCGGTAAGTCTGACGGCATGGAGGAAAGCGCGCGCCGCGCAGCTGAGGAACGGGCCGAAAAACTGCCACATGAATGCTCTCAATGCCACTACATGAAGCCAGCTGGCGTCTATGTTTGCCCGAAATGTGGACACAAGCCGCTGCGAGGTGAAGACGTTGATACTGACACCAGCCGCAAACTTAATAAGCTGGGTAAAAATCAGCATCAGTCGACGAAGGCAGAGAAACAGTCCTGGTGGAGTCAGATCAAATTTTATCAGCGCCAGCGTGCTTCGCTGGGGCGTCCAGTCAGTGATGGATGGTGTGCTCACACTTTCAGGGAGAAATTCGGTGAATGGCCTGATGGGTTGAGCAGTTTCCCGATGGAAATAAGCCCAGAGGTAAGTAACTACATCAGACACAAACTGATCCGGTTTGCTAAAGGTCGTGAACGGACACGGAGGATGACGAAAAACTCATCCGAAGTGCTTTCTCTGCCACTGGTTGTTGGTGGCCGGTATGTTCCACCGGAAGGAAGTGAGGCTTGGCGCATTATGCAGGCAAAGCAACAACTCCAGAAAAATATAAACAGTCTGAGTCAGTAAGATGAAAACAGCAGATGCAGCGAAAGGCCGTTGGCCTGAAATATTAGAGCACTTCGGCTTGCCGCCGATAACCGGAAAAAATCACTTCAAGGGTGAATGCCCGGTATGCGGTGCACGTGGTAAGTTCAGAATTGATGACCGCGACGGTGCAGGAACGTGGATCTGTGTATGTGGTAGTGGCGATGGTATGAAACTTGTCACCCTGACACAGGCGAAGCCATTTAACGAGATTTGTACCGAAATAGACCGCCTGATCGGTAATGATTACCAACGGGTTAAAATCCCGGTAACCAGCAGCGCCACCAGCTTACGCAAACGGGTATTGAGCAAGTTTTCAAAACTGGAGGCACTGCGTGGTACATCCGGCGCAGCGTATCTTAATTCTCGTGGAATATTCAGTCTTCCTGCTGAGGCGATCCGGTTCAATGCCAGGCAGAGACACAACGGGAGTGTGTTCCAGTCTCTTTATTCACTTGCTACGGACGATAAAGGGGAGTTGTGCTATCTGCACCAGACTCTGCTTGATGGTGATAAAAAAGCAGATATCGGTAGCAGTGCAAAGCGCCTCAAATCCCTGCAGGAAGATAACTATCTGGATCACGCTCGTTCTGTAGCTATCCGCATGTTTCCTGTCGCCAGCACTCTGGGTATCGCCGAAGGCATCGAAACAGCGCTGTCAGCGCACCAGATTTATAACGTGAACACCTGGGCAACCATTAACAGCGGCTTTATGAAAAAGTTCCGCGTACCAGCTGGTGTTCTGCACCTGATTATTTTTGCCGACCGTGACGAGAACAGCGCCACCGGGCTGGCTGCGGCTTGCGAATGTGCTCATGCCAATCTGATGGCGAAGAATGACCTGCAGCGCGTGAGCGTGTACTGGCCGGATCACGATGATTTCAACAATATGCTCATGAACGGTGATCAGGTTCGAGAGCTGGTTTTCCATAAGAAAAAGGCGGCTGCGTAATGCGTACTGATAACAACGAACATAAAGTACTATTCACCATCCCGACGGAAGCGTACAGCTCCGCCCTCGCAAACATCAAGCCCCTGCCCGAGCAGAGGAGAATCACCGGGCATAAGCAGACTGATGCTTATCTTTGGGTGCTGGAGGTTATCCGTCTGAACGAACCCGCACATCTGGATGCTGCTGAGGCCGCGCTGGTGAAAATTAAAATTTCCCCAAAAGAGGCCCAGGAACGCTATTCGCGTTATCTGCTGGCGAATGGTGGCGATCCTTTCCAGATTGCTTTCGGTACCATCGGCATGGATAACCCGGCACAGGCAATCAGAAACGCCAGGGAGAATATCAAAAAAGCAGCATCAGTCAGGGCTATGTTTGGT
>Ga0137302_10131_pt1 | contig 56379 bp, 49 predicted proteins | sample Ramsor2O_GlcNAcB_FD_97184 | JGI IMG/M metagenome (GOLD analysis project Ga0137302, IMG submission 97184) | Mouse cecal microbial communities from Vienna, Austria - N-Acetylglucosamine amended with D2O_GlcNAcB | ecosystem: Host-associated > Mammals > Digestive system > Large intestine > Cecum... | reverse complement strand
GATAAAGTGAAAACACAAGCAGATTGGAATACTACCGAATGGGGTAAAATAGAAAATCATGGAATTGATGCAATTATAGTGTTGGCAAAGTATATCTTAGATGAAATAGAAGATGACGACCAACATCAATGGCATCAACGTCGAATATGTTTTATGCAAGATATGGTAGAGCATTTGGATAAACAATATTTTCCTAATGCTACTATCCAACAGATAAATGACTTTGCACACTCGGCTGTTGATTTTTGGAAAGGAAAAATAACCAGTCAAGAAGCAACAGAGCAACTTCAATCCATGCGTAAGGTTCTGCAAAAGGATATTATGAAATTATCTGATTGGGAACCGAAAGATTTTCTGCTTTGGATGATGATGCCGAAAGATGATTTTGATTGGATGTGGGACCAGTGGTTTGAGTGCATTCATGCTTGTATTCCCGACAAGTGTAACGATGAGTTGTGGATAAGAATGTTTCATAAACATTTTCCAAATGAAATCAAAGCATGGGTAGATAATAACAATAACGATGCAACTAACAAAGCGTGATAACGCTTCACAGCGTTCCCCGCTAAACATTAGCATCGAAAAACAAATAGGATTACAATGAAAATATTTAGTACAGCGCCAGAAGGTAATGAAATGGCAGAATTAGAAAATGCTCGATACATCAATTTGGCATTAAAGCAGATTGACGAAAATATTGAATGGCTAAAAACGGCTAATAAGCCAACTCAAGCAGTCTTAACTCATATAGATATATTAGTTATGTTAGCTAAAAGATTTACGGTTGATGCTAATTTGCTAATCAAAAAAGAGAAAGTTCAGGAATGGAAGAATGTTTTTAACGATTGGTTTGAACGTTGTGGCAGTAAAATTCCTGCTAAATTTAGAGATGGCATTAAAGCAAATGGAGATGAGCTTTTTAATGAGTTAGAACAATATGGGCACTAATAATTTTAAGGAACAAATAAAGCCGTTCTTTTGGGTAGAGCATGAATCAACAGTTTCAGTATGTCTGAATGTTGGTGAGTATAAAACAGAAATCTTCCAATCAAGAGAGGATGAAGGGTTTGAAGGAAACGGCTACGATTGGGAATCCTTAGCTCGTGTTTTTATCGAAGAACAAGCACCGAATTTCGTTGAAAGTGTTGATTTTGATTCAGAGGGAAGTATGTTTTGCGCTTACTCCGAAGATAAAGAAGCCTTGAAGGAGTTTATTCTGCAATTCAAGAAAGTATGTGAAAATGAGGTGCTGATTATGGATTTGTTCTCTCGTACAGAATTGGATTAAAAATGATGCTAACAAGCACCTGTTCCGCCTAACGGCGGCAAGCTGCAACCCATTATCAGTCATTAAAACCAGTTGAACATGGGAAAACAATTTGAATTCTATTCGTATAAAAATGATGATGAGATGATTGCAAATACGCTTAGAAGTGTATTTGGAGAGTTGTTGTGTGTTCCACGTTATAAAGGAGATTTATCCCCTTTTGACATTTGTACTAATGACCGGCGGATGTATTTGACTGGAAAATCTTTCCAACAATATATATCATATTATACACATGAATATTATGATGGAACAACAGCTGAAGTATTGGACTATGTGAAAAGTCCAGTTTTAGAATATAGAGTTCCTTTTCAAAGGGAAGATATGGCATACATTGCTGGACGTTTTTATTGCTGTTCTGATAATAATGATTTTTCTCAAATGGTTTCCAAATTTTATCGTAAAATCAAAAAGAATTTTCGATACGTGAATTCTTGGAAGTGCTATATATCAAACAGCATAGATGTGGAAACATCTCAGTTCTTTATACCGAATAGAATAATTACTATAAATAAAGAAGATTTGAAATAAAATTGACTGATAACAAGCACCTGTGCCACCTAACGGCGGCAAGCTGCATAACATTATCAATAACAAATGGAATAACAACATGAGAAAGCAATTCATTCAACAATCTAATAGTCAGAAGAGAGCGAAGAATTTCTTTGACACTATTACTTCTGACGGCACCTTACAAATTATTGTAGGGCAAGATAATAGCGGCACATTTTTGTTGTGGCAAGACGAATATTATATGGAGTTGTATTTGGCTGTATGCAATATGTCCATAAAGCTAAGTAAAGTCAATACCATAAATTTTCTGAAATGGCTGAAAGGAAACAAGCAAGACTTATCATTCTTGATTCATCCCGTGTTCGGACAAGAATGCCTTGCCCTCAATGCAGGAGAACTGTCAAAAAAAATAGTTTCCAATATGGATAGTGACGGAGATTACTACGATACATTAAGACAAAATGACTTGTTATGAAGATGAATACAACAAACAATAAGATTCATGCAGAATTGTTCTGTACTGACATACAGAACAAAAACACAGAGAGAATATTCGAGAAGTTATTTGAAACTTCCATTGAGGAACTCCTTTCTGATTATGATGAATATGATGAAATAGACGAAGAGCCTATCGAGATAGAAGATAAGTGCGTTATGATTGGTTTCTTGCCCGAAACCAGCAAAGAGCCTGCCCAAATTGAGTATATTGATTTGGATATAAAGAGTAATCCGGACAACATGGAATATCTCTCTGTAACATTGCCGGCTTCTTTTGATGTACAAATTGAAGCGGCATTATCTTCTTACAAAAATCTAAGAATATTCTATTCTCTTTATGACACAGAGAAGCCGGAAGTAATAGTCTTTCACCATGAAAATTTACGGTACGAACTCTTAGTGACAGAAAAACTTTCCATAAGCAGAATAAGAGTATGTCGCAGCGAAAACGAATCGACCGTAAACATGAGAACCTATTATCCTTTTGGTGAAGAATGTGAAATCTTGCCATAATGAATGAATATGCTTTCTTAAAGAATTATATTGATAACGAGCCAAGATAGCTGCTAAACGCAGCTCCTTGTCAAGCCATTAGTATTCATTTGATAGAACGATTATGAATGACAACGATAAAATAAGGATAACAGAAGAAATCAGTAACAATCTGTTTCAAATGTTTCAGCGACATGAAAATATTGCGAACATGACGGAAGATGTTGGTTTTATTATGCAATGTGCGTTTGACAAGAAAAAGTCTGTATGGGAATATTGTAGTGGACATTTATACGTTTTAGCTCTAATTTCTTCTAATATACGAAAGCATATATTAGACCTAATGGATAAAGGTAGCTCGCACCAAAAATTCATTATTATATGCTCAGCTACTTTCAGACCTCTTAGTTTGATTGGAGATATGGAGTATGATAAAGAAGCATACATTGACTTCCTTAAAGAAATAGTAAAAAGAGCGATTGTCTGTAAAAATCTAAAAATTAAGTCTATGGGAATACAACGAGCAATGCTTCTTCAATTCAACTCCTTATCCCCTATTATAAAATCAGAACTAACGAACGATGAAAGCCTATCAAAAAGTCATGGCTGGATTTATGATATAATGACAAAAGGATATTCATTGGAACAGACTGAAAATGGGATTTGGATACATTTTCATGGTGGTGGACTGCGGCTTAATGTGAGTATGGATGATGTATATGATATAGATAAATATATACAACACAACTATGCCGACCGCATACAACTACAATTCATTCCACACAATGGCATGAAACATTTGAAACATCTATTCTAACAAAAAAGAATACTAACAAGCCAAGTTAGCTGCTAACGCAGCTCCTTGTCAGCCATTACCAATAATATAGAACAGATATGGAAACAGAACTAAAAGAAACTATACAGAATTTATTGCTTCAATTCATGCAGAATATGCACGAGTGGGAAGTGATGTGTAATGATATTGCAAAGCAGAATGAACTTTCATTCGAAGAACAGTTTAACAAGCAAAAAGAATTGGTATCAAAAATCTTTTTGAACTACTGCACTTCTCGTGAACGCAAGAATAGCAGACCTACTACTATATCTTATGGCAATGAAGGTTCTTATGAATATGATATTGATGAAGAGAAAATAACCGATATTGTAGAAGAAGGAAAGGACAGAATTGTAGTTCACACATACAGAGAAGTGCCTATGCAGGAAAAGAAGCAATACATATTCTTGTTTAAAAAAGGCAAATGGCTTTTGGATTCTAAGAAAAGATATTCTTCATGGAAGCAAAAATGGCTATCTGTTTCCCTATAAATTATATTGGTAACAAGCCAAGTTAGCTGCTAAACGCAGCTCCTTGTCAAACCATTAGCAATAAAATTTGAAATATGGATAAAGACGAGATAATATCAAAATTAGGATGGTTTACTCAAATGAAGTCTATACCACCCTTAACTGATAAATTCAAAACAGAGCAAATTATCTTTTTTGAAAATATCATCCATTTCTTACAAGATAATGGATTGACAACTAAAGAAATACTAAAAAAAGGAGAAAAGCCTACAGATAATACTGAAATAAAAATTGGAGATTTAACGGAAGAGGGATTAAAGTTTTATCTGTATGGCATTAGAAAATGGCGACAAAAATACGATAGAGCAAAAGACGGGATTAAAGCAATCAATGACTTTGCTTTTATTGAAAAGAAATTAAAAGAATTTAGAAGTAAAAATATTGCTAACGAAGCGTGATAACGCCTTACAGCGTTCCACGCTATCCCATTAGCAATAAAATTTTAAATATGGATAAAGACGAGATAATATCAAAATTAGGATGGTTTACTCAAATGAAGTCTATACCACCCTTAACTGATGAATTCAAAACAGAGCAAATTATCTTTTTTGAAAATATCATCCGTTTTTTACAAGATAAAGGATTGACCACTAAAGAAATACTAAAAAGAGGAGAAAAGCCTACAGATAATACTGAAATAAAAAATGGAGATTTAACGGAAGAGGGACTAAAGTTTTATCTGTATGGCATTAGAAAATGGCGACAAAAATACGATAGAGCAAAAGACGGGATTAAAGCAATCAATGACTTTGCTTTTATTGAAAAGAAATTAAAAGAATTTAGAAGTAAAAATATTGCTAACGAAGCGTGATAACGCCTTACAGCGTTCCACGCTATCCCATTAGCTGTAATAGAAGCATGAAAAAGATTATTTTCTACATATCGGCAATTCTGTTTTGCTTGCCTATACAAGCACAACAGCGTTTCTTCGGTGTCATTCAGGATGCGGACGGATATGTAAATGTACGTGATACAAGTGGAACAGTGATAGGCAAATTATTGGATAATCATGTATTTGCCGATTGGGATGCACAAAAGAACCATAAAGAATGGCATAGCGTAGAATATGGAGCAGAAACGGGCATAACCAAGACTTGCCCGAATGGAAATACCCATACAGGAGAAATCCATAAAAGCCGCATCCGTTATCTGGCAGATTTGCCACATTTGAAGAAACAGCCGCAAAGTACGGATAAATGCCTTGTATATGCCAACGACACATTAACCGTAAAGATAGACTTCCAAAATTTTAATCCACAAAAACATGCCATTGTTTATGATTTGGAAGCAGGTTTTGTTCGGAGTATTGACGGTTGTTCTGACTTGATAGGCATAGATGACAATATTCCGCATGAAGAATATGTATCTATCACCGTCAAGTACCCTGCCGGAATATTGGAATTTCCAACAGCATACATAACACATCTATACGAACCGAGCCGAAACAATGTTGTCGTGGCATTGGGTAAAGGAAACTCACTGTTCATCAGCACGCAGAACAGTGACGGTGCAGGCGGATATTATGCCGTATGGACAGTAGAAAATTATCTTGTTAAAAGTCTGTTTGTGTTACATGACTTTTGACTAAAATACAGCTAACAACGCAGGATAACGGACGAGCCGTTCCCTGCTAACCATTAACATCAATAACCCTAATAAGTATGAGAACGAAAATTTATTTAGTAACGCTGCTGATAGCCTTTGTTACAATATTCGGGCTGACAGCTTGCATGAATGAAGATGAGCCAAAGGACATCACAAAAGAAGTAACGATGTATGTTTCTTCTGAAACTGGAATTATGTATGATTTATTTGATTCGGAAGGAGAATTTCCGATAGAATGTATGCTCGTCAAGGAGCAGGGAGAGGATGAATATCGTCCTTTGGCATTCTGCGGTATTCAGGGCTTCGAATATGAGAAAGGCTATGAATACGATTTGCGTGTCAATAAGACAACTTTGGCAAATCCACCAGCAGACGGTAGCATATACAAATATCAGCTTGTTCGGGTCGTAGAGAAAAGACAGGTCGGTAACCCAAACGAAGCTGAATAATGCGTACAATATGATGTTAACGAAGCAGGGTAACGGCAAGCCGTTCCCTGCTATCCCATTACTGACAAAAGCAATGAGATATGGAAATTCGATATTACATATTATTTTTCTTATCCTTATTTCTTTATAAGGGTGAGATAAATGCAGAAAACATATTGCAATGACATCTATATACTTTAATGTACCAACCTAAGCATACGATGAACTATATGCAAAGGTAAGAATGTTAAGTATTTATACAACAAAGGCAGCCTAAATATTTAGGCTGCCTTTGTTACAATCTGAATCCGATTTATTTTGCAGGCATAGCGACTATACCGTACAAAAACGAGGATATAGTATTTCCTGCTTCGTCTTTTACTTTTTCTTTGGTTGTCCATGTCATTCCGTCAGTGGAAAAGCTAATGTAACCATTGGACCCACAAACAACGAACAATCCGTTTGAATACACAATATCGTACCAATTGACATTGGACATTTTTGTAGGAGCAGACCAATTTATGCCATCTTCCGAGACCCAAACAAAGCCAGTCATCCCATCAGAGCCTGCGGCGACAAGTTTCCCATTCCCGTATACGATGCCAGCCCACTGCGTACAGCCCCAACCATATTTTTGATCGACTATAAATTCATCGACTTTTGATACAGTCCATGTTTCACCGTCTTCGGATGTGTACACCGCTTTATTTCCACATACAACAAACATATCATTCGCATAAGTAATAGCATACATGCCAGACATGTTATTGTTTTTCTGGATATTCCATGTTAATCCATCCAAAGATGTTGCAAAATAGCCACTACCCCTGCTAATTACGACAAATTTCCCATTACCATACGCCACATCTGTCGGATGGAATGCACCAGTACCGCTCGGTACGGTAGTTGTTTTGATAGTCCAATTCAAGCCATTGGTAGATGTAGCAATACTATTGCTACTATCAACTCCGACAAATTTACCATTTGCAAAAATAATTCTGCTAAATTGGATATTGGCCGATTTCGGAGTAGTCCACGTAATTCCATCTACAGATGTACTTACCCATCGTTTACTACTTTCGTTGCTCGTATAGCCATAAGCAACATATTGCCCATTTCCATATGCAATTGCACGCCAGTCATTCGTTCCAACTACTGCCATAACCTCATCGTTAATATTGATTGTTAATAAATCTTCAGTCGACGGCGGAGTAGTCGGTTCTTCCGGCTTTTCAACAGGTGGTTCTACCGGTTCAAATACCCCCCCCCGTCATTTTTCTCGCAGGATGCACACATCCAAGCACATACCGCAATGCAAATCATCTTTTTAATCATAACTGCGTTTTTTAAGGTTTGTATAAATTGACATTAAAAGTAGTCATTTCAGATGATATTGCAAAATCGGAGTTTATGTAATCATTTCGGTTGTACGGTCGTTTTTACAATCGTACCGCTTGCTCCGACAATGATTACATCCACAGCCTTTTTAGTCTTGGCTGCATTCTGCGCCCAATACCAAAGTGTCGTTACATTCATATCATTCTATGTTTTTGTTTGGTATATGTATATGCACATTGACAATTACAATATCAACATCTGGTATCTTAATCGTTTTTTGGTAATGGACAGGAATTGGCTGAATCTTTCTCCATCCGTCAAATCCCTCGTGTTATATCGGTATGCAAATTCATCGCAGTACAATTCCAAATGCTTCCGAGTAACCAAATGATAAACGCCGATTATGCCACGTTTCAGTTGGCTCCAAAAACCTTCAATCGAATTTGTATGATAACCGCCTTTGACATATTCGCCTCTATGATGGTCTACTACCTTATGCACATAGTTTTCCGACAAGCCCTTATAGCCATACCAGCCATCGGTAACAACCGTAGTTCCTTTCGGCACAAGTGAATTTATCACACCATGCAATATCCATTTGCTGGCTTTCGGAATAGGCTCTACATAGACTTTTCCATCGGATAACAGTCCAATTACAGGCGCTTTCAATTTAAGACTGCGACCTCTTGTGTTCTTCAACCGTTTGCCTGCATTCCGATTCTTGTTCTTACCTCCGATATATGTTTCATCGGCCTGCGTAATATCGCCGAAGTCAATATCCGCATTATATCTGATGTTATAGCGTATCCGACTCAACATAAACCAAGCGGTCTTTTGCGTAACTGCAATATCTTTATGCAATTGGGTACTGCTTATGCCTTTCTTATGAGCCAAGAACACGTATATCGCTACAAACCATTTCTGCAAAGGAATATGTGAACCCTCGAACATGGTTCCTACCGTTACGGTAAACCGTTCCCGGCAATCCTTGCATTTGTATAGTCCTCGGAATATACCGCCATTGGTCAGTTTGTAATGTTCTTCCGATTTACTGCCGCAATGAGGACAAACCGGGACTCCGTGCCACCTGATATTTTCCAAGAAAAGCCTACAATCCTCCTCGGATTGCAAGTTTCTCAGTAAATCTATCAGCGACCTTATCATTGTGGCATTTGGTAAATCGAATCCAATTCCGGTTTGGATTAAATGAATCCCAATGAATTTGGATTATATATGATTATATTACCACACGAAGCCCGATTTTGCACTATTTTCGGAAAAATTTTCAAAGAAAATGAAAAAAGCCAACCATTGTGGCTGACTTTGAATGACTTGTATTTTGCCTTGAATATGGATTTTCAAAGAAAAAACCTATATTTGCATATAAGACATCCTATTTTCAGTTTGGTACATTGAAGTATATAGATGTCATTGCAATATAAAGGTATTACCATTTGTTCAAATCAAGTAAATGGTAGAAATCATTTATTCTTAATTCATAATGGAGATACCACAGAATTGGTTAAACCAGTCTTGCAATATTACATAAGCAATCAAATGGTAACTGAAAATCTATCTTATTCTCCTACGATTAAAATTTTCAAAGGAACAAATGGCGATGTAATACAAATATGGTCTGAACACAAAGACGGTGGACTACCTGTTTATGATGCTTTATATAGTATGGTAGGAGAACTTTTGGCTGTCCGTTATAGTCTCAGGATGTCATCATACAAAGCAATAAATGTTATGAGTATGGGTGATTATGAATATATACTTGAAACATACGGAATTGAAGATATAGAAAAACAAATGAATGATAATATGTTTTCTGCCAAAATAGATAATTGGTAAGAAAATGTCAGTAACAACGCAGGATAACGGCAAGCCGTTCCCTGCTAACCATTATCATCAATTTTCCCGGAAATGAAAGTCATAAAGAAGAAAATATCAGTTTTAGGTGTCAAATACAATTCTAAACGGAAATGGATTGACATAAATTTTGGCAGTGTTGTTTTTCGTCTGCTACAAGGTCAAATTATGATAGACGAAACTCCATATTCTGACGAACATTTAGTGCCTATAAAGAATATAGCCATAAACGAAAAATGTTTCTCGTTTGATTCTTTTTATAAAAATCAAGATACCCACTTTGAAGTGTATTATTCTTCTTTTGATATTGCTATGCTTATCGCTAACTATATTAAATATATAAATGAATATGGAGTAGTTTTCAATAATGAATACGATAGTTTTGATTTTCTTGCAGAAAGAAATGAACTGCACCTATCGTTGGAAAATGAATTGACAGGCAAACGAATCGTTGTAGGCTATAATAAATATAGAAATTATTTCTCTTTGGTTTATCCTGAACCCGGAAAACAATTCTTAATTGATAACTGTACATACGAAAACAGCACAATTCATGTCAAATGTAAAGGGCATAATTTATGGGACGAAAGTGACTTAATCACTGGTTACACGTACCAATGGAAAATAAATTTCGACTCAAAGCCAGTGAATATACTTGATATACTGTTGCGTTTTGGATTTGTAACGAATATAAGTATATACAGCCAACAACATAGTGATAATAAAAATGATGATAACGAACCGGGATAACGCTTACAGCGTTCCCCGCTAACCCATTATCAACAAAAACAGAAATTCAATCATGAAAGCGAAACTGAAAATAATAAAAGATTGGGAGTTTGACGGAATAAAATTGTCTGGCACTTCTTTCAAATATAGTCCACTTGGCGGCAAAGAGATGATAGCTCGTAGCGAAGAGGAAATTGTATTCTCTGTTTATCATTCACAGCAAAAGTCGAAAGGAGTGCTATGGATAAAAGGAGATATTTCCCGATTTATCCCCAGTCCAAAACCCCAAGAAGTGCAAGACATTTGGCAAGCCCCCGTACTTTTATCTTGCAACAACGGAATATTATTTCTTTGTGGAGCCAGCAAAACTCTTTGGTGGTTATCTGAAATAAATGGTGATTGGACTTCTATTTCTATGGATAACTGGTGTGCTGTAGGCATACCTATGCCAATAGCTGTTACTGGAGAGCATGATGTATTTCCTATTGTATGTAAAGTAGATAGGGTTTTAGAAGCAACAAACAGTTTCACAACTTTGACTGTCAATTTTGCAACAATGACTGCCCGTTGGTCTGACATCGGTTCTTGTGTGTATAGCAAAGCTGGAACTCGGCAAGCACATCTTGATTCGGTGACAAAAGCGAATGGAGATTTCTCCAAAGCAGTTCTCAATTACAACTATCCTTTAATAGGTTCTATTCAAGAACAGGATGGACATCTATATGCTTTTTTGGAAAGTAGCACAATTAATCCAGCAGGTTTGGCTGGAATGGGATATTATTGGTATATGGAGTTAGAGTTTAACGGCTTGTTTAAAAAGAAATTGTGGGGTAAAGACAATTTAAGCCGTTTGCCCGGAAAACATGGGATGCGAGGTAAATTCTCTGGGGATAGAACTTGGCTAATTTTATCTTCCATTTTCAAAACAGATGAGTGGAAAGGCAAGCAAAAACTACTGCGTCTTTCTGATTGTACCTTGGTTGACATCGTTATGCCTCGTGGATATAGTGCTTTCCGAGTGTTAGATGTTTGGAATAACCGGGCATTTATCTGTAATGAAGATAACAAGCTGGCTCTTTGTGAAATAATATGGGAGTAAGTAATTATAAATGTTGATAACAAGCCAAGTTAGCTGCTAAACGCAGCTCCTTGTCAAGCCATTATGAACAACAAAAGAAGAACCCAACTGAAAAGAAAGTATCAAATATGAAAAAGAACTCTTTTGACAAGGTTGTTACTAAATATCTTAAGGAATTTCTAAATACTCCAAGTGACAATTTGGAATATTTAGGAAAGTTCTATACAACTCCACAAATAGACATGACAAATTATCATGAGTGGAGAATTTTTAGTACACTCAATTTTGGAATCCATTATTATTCATTTTGGCATAATCCGAATAATAATGATTTTGAAAAGATTATAGACTCGTTTGCCATGTCATACATTGCACAAATCATGTATTCAAATGACAAAAGCAAACGATTTAGACAGGGGCTAACAGATGGCGTTCCAATATTTCTTGCAATTCTTACTTTTGCCAATGTAAAAGAAATAGATTTGATGTTTAATGCAATAATAAATTTAATACAAGATGATATTAAAGATAACAACTTTATAAATCATCAGGATAAAACATTACAAGAAGCGTTTTTACTATATGACTTATATACAAACAATAAGAATCATGGAATTTGGGAAAAGTATATCAATAGTCCTCTAAACAAGAACTATCAACAAGGAATGGATATAATACTTAGTAATAACAAGGATGATATTAACTATGTTCTTTACAGAAATGATGAAATACCATAAAGAAAAATTGCATATAGAGTCATTTACAAAGAATGAATTTTATCCTATAGAATGGCGGGTTTTCCCAATAGAAATTATTGCACTTATACGGTATCGCTATCTGCAAGGAAAATCTATTGACTTTATAGAAGATGAGGTTTTGTCTAAATTCGTTCCATATTTAAAGAAAAGTGAATATACTTTATCACCAGAGATAGAAGCTGCTAAAATAAAAATATATGAGATACTTTCTTTGAGTTAGTTCTTAATGTAGAAAATAAGTTCATAACAAGGTTGAGTTAACAGCTTAACGCTGTTCCTCACCAACCCATTAGATATAATAGGCATGAGAATATTTGTATTATATTGCTTGTTCTTTTTCCCACTTAGCTATGTTATAGCAAAAAACGGCTATGTGGAACAAAATTCAGCAAAGTATCATTCTTTGACTGAAAAAGATACCCTTTATATAGAAACAGAAAAAACAGAATTTGAAATTCTATATAGGCTATGTTTTAACCAGCAAGGTAAAAAGAATGTTGTTTTTGAATTGAAAGCGGTAGATGATAGTAGTATTGACTTCGTGCAAAGCTATACAATCAATGGAGTAAAAAAGTTTGATTGTTTTACCGTGTATGATAATGTGGCAGACGGAAACCGTTTCTTATTCTTTGACTATGAAAATCAAATTGCTTACATAACGCCTACATGTTTTTCCGGTTTCTATCCGATATACAGTTCTGTGGACTTTTCAAAATTGGAAGTCTTATTACGAAATGAACACTCCCATTTGAAACAGCTAAACGACACGTTAAGTGTTGATAGTAACGTGGCTTATATACCATTTAACTGTAATAATCGAATTATAAAGGCAACTTTTGTTCAATATCCCCAAGCGGGAAAGGGCAATAAATATCTAACAACGAAAGATAGCATCTAACGATGCTCCTTTCTAACCATTATCAATAATTAAACAGAAACGCAATGACAAAAGAAGAAGCATATATTTTATTAAGTTTCCATTCTTGTAGAAACAATGATATAGAAAATGAGAAATGGGAAAATGGATTTCTTGGTTCACTTCGTCCATTTCAAGGAAAACTATATGAGTGTAATTTTATCGAGATAATGGAATGTCTTAAAGTCCTTGCAGATGATTTTATGAAGCCAACAATCAATCTAACCCTACTAAGTGATGTATATAGCATAATACATTTAGGTAGGAGGTGGATTGACGGAGCTGATTTTGTTACACAAAAGCAGCAAAAGCAAATCATAAAATGGGTTGATATGATACAAGATTGTTTCTACTACCTATTAGAAGGAGATGTTGATACTGCGTTTCTTGAATATGAAGAATATAAAGAATATAAAATTGATAACAAGGAAAGCTAACCCCTGAACGGTGTTCCTTCCCAAACCATTAATCGCTTAAAACAAAAAGAAGTCGATGGCAAAGCGTGATGACGCCTTACGGCGTTCCACGCTTAGCCATTATTAGCAACTGAAAAGCGGAAACAATATGATAAAATACCTTTCGTGAGATATGTCACAGAGCAAAGATGAGTACATCGCACAATGGGACTTGGCACACAAGAAAGATTATGAACCTTTAATGCAATGTTTATTGTTGTAGAGAAGTCTGAATTCACTCCGCTTTTATGCCGCCCGAGGTCAGTGTGGTGACGGATCGGCGAGGGATCATTATTGATTCGAGATTTTGCGTAGTGCCTGTCAGGCGCAGGCGTTCTTCCGGTTCGTCAGATGTGCGGTATAGATTCCATATTCCATATCCCAAACCACGTATGTCAGTCATTATATCTTCATCGGAGTAGTTTATTATTACAGCTACATAACCGCCATCCGTGTTTCTGTATGCAGAACACATCAGTCCGTCAGGATCGGTCGCGCCATCGGAATCCGTAGTGCCTTCGCGGTTAACTTCCAGCCGTATTGCTCCGGGGCGGATAAAACGGCTGTAATTGCCGAGAGTCCATAGAAGTCGCGAGTCAACGATGGTGTCAGAACTGTTTTCCGGACTTTTGTACTGGTAAAGCAGACCGTCTTTATAATTGCCTCCTGCCGCACGCCACCATTGCCAGCTGCGGGCATTGGCGAAAACAAGATCATGATGTATCATGCGTGCCACATATAAGGCGGTCTTCATTGTGCGGTCGTAGCCGTGTCCTCCTCCTATCTCTTCGTCGTTAGCCATAATACATACCTCGCTTTGCCAGAAATCGACATTATATTTCTTTAAGGTGTCGCGCAGTGCTTTTCTGCATTCCTTCATATATTCCACCGGAGTGTTGGTCCAATAGCTGTGTCCGGCAATGAGGCGCGGCAGTGATTTCAGATTGCCGACATATGTCTCTGTGCTGTCTGACGAAAAGAAAGACTGGATTTCATAGCCACGGTCCGGTCCTGTCTGATGTACAGACATCATGCACCGGTAATCGGAAGACTCCGGGATTATAATCCGGGTGTGTATGCCTCTTGACTGAAATTCTTTGTCAAGAATTCGTGCAAGACGTGCTATCTCATATTTTGTTGCAGGAGTGCCTTCCTGTTTTGGTCCTTGCCAGTTCCAGTGCCCGTCCGGTTCATTGACAGGGGATATATAATCGAGATTTATTCCTTCGTGTGAGGCGAGGCCGGTTACGACATTTGCTATGAACACGGCGAAATCGTTATATTTATCTTCCTTGAGATTATATGTGCCGTCACGACCGGTATTTGTAGCCAATCCGTTTTTAGTGAAATATACAGGCGGTGAGTTAAGGAATCCGAGAATGCGTGGCACTTTGTATTTTTTAGCAAGGTGCAGAAAACTTCGCTGTCCCGCCTGTCTGCTCCAGTCATAAGTGCCGTCAGGAGTCAGGAAACATTCGGTGCGGGTATGCGGGTTGATATGGCTGCTGTCATTCTGTTCCACACTTCCCGCACCAATGTTGAAACGCCATATGCTTAGACCGATTCCCTCCGGATTGCCGTTGGAATCTACTTCACGGCTGAAGAGAAGTCTTGCAACATCCTCCTGTGTCTGCTGCGGCATTTCTCCTATGAATCTCATGCTCCATGCATCTGATGCTCCGAAGCAATCTATTTCCTGATGAGTGCGAGACGTGTCAACCGTAAATACAACCGGCGTGGAGGCTTGAGCCGGAATAAATCCCAATGCTGAGAACAATATGCCTGTGGCTGCGCTATTGAATTTTTTCATGATATGAATGTCCGAAATTTTAACGCTTAGCGAAAACCCGATATATGTGAATCATTTTATTGCTTTACAAAATAAATAAATTTCACTCAAAAATCAAAGAAACTTCCCATGCCGGGTGTGTATATTTCATGGTCTGACTGCTCATTGACTGTTGATTATTGGCAAAGGCATAAGCGGAAGGTGAAGAAATGTCAAAATAGAAACTAAACAAAATTATGTTTATTAATGTTAAATATATATATAGCTGGTCTGGATTTCAGGTTGCAGCTCGTAAAAACAAATATAAATTATCAATAATCTTTAAACATTATGAGAAAGATTTTGCTTTCAATCCTGGCTCTGACAAGCTTTGCATTTGTTTCTGCGCAAAGCCGTGTTTTCAACAATCCTGACAATAAAGCGTATTTCGGTCTCCGTGGAACTCTTGACGTGCCTGTGCCGTGCAAATTTACAGTAGATGGCGGAGGTGTAAGCTATGAGGCAAAGTATCTCGGCAATGGTGCCGGATTCAGCTTTGGAGGTATCTATAATATTCCTGTAGTCGCCAACTTCTATATTGAGCCTGGCGTAAGTGTATACTATAACGCCATGGGCATCAAGCTTGCCGGATTCGATGACTTGTTTGATGACATAGAAGATGCAGCGGATGATATGGGCTTTGACGGAGTCAAGTTCACCAACCGTTCCATACGCCAGTGGGGTATGAGAATCCCTGTTTCGTTTGGTTATCATTTCGACTTCACCCGTGATTTCAGTCTTCATGTGTATTCAGGACCGGTGCTTAATGTAGGTTTTACATCTGATTATTATATAAAGGCTAAGTCCGGAGGATATGAATTCAAGGCTACGGGTTCTCTCTATGATGAGGAACGTTACGGATCTTACAACCGTGTTAATCTTGACTGGCGCATCGGAGCCGGAATCACCTATAAAAACTTCTTCGGCGGCATGAGCGGAGACATCGGTCTTACAAATGCCTACAAGCGCGAGACCCGTCGTAAGACCGTGACATACCATCAGAATGTTTTCCAGATCTCAGTCGGTTATAATTTTAATTGATTGCGACAAGAGTGTAAAAGTAAGTCAAGACGAGATTCTTAGAAACTGTTTAAATTTAATTGTGAGGTTCATTGAGAGGATTTTATGAGGTGTTTTTACGAGTCGAAGAGGGAGCATAGCGGGCTATGTGACCGATGAGACTTGGTGAAAACAGCCATAAAATACCTCAAGGAAGCCACAAGATTCACTATATAAAAAATTTCGAATTAAATTTAAACAGTTTCTTAATATACATGGATTTTATCCTGTAAAAATGGCGGTGTGTCAAAATTGATAAAATTTGACACATCGCCTTTATTTTAGCCGGATGGCGAGGATGCTGTCAGAATGGTCCGGATGGTAGGCGGCTGAATGACACATCCTCATTTTTGCAGGATGTCGTGTAGAAATATGTATACGACCGGGTTATTTTGCATTGTCAAGGAGCATGCGCGGTGATTCGAGTATAGGGAGGTTTGATTCGGTTGGAATGTAAATCACCGTTTTGTCGTTTAGATTGGACTGCTGACGCACCCAAAGATATTGGATGTATGTGGGCGTGATGCTTCCGTTCTCTATGCGGATTGCTTCCGCAGCTCCTTTAGCCCTCTCCACTTCTGCCTGTGCATTCAGTTTTTCGGCTTCAAGATTAGCCTTGGCTTCCTCTATTTTTATTTTCCTGTTCTGTTCGGCTTTTGCAAACTCCGCGCGACCTGCCATTTCCTGTTGCCATACGTTATACCACGGCAGTAGAAACGCCGCGCCTATTATAACTGCGGCAAGTATTGCCGCTCCCAATACGATGGCTTTGATGTTCTTTTCCATTTTATCTATCTTTATGAATTGAATGTGTTGATGTCGGTTTAAAGCACCAGGGGCATAGACTCATCATATTGCAAAAGTAGTGAAATTCCCGAATCCGGCAAAATTCTTTTCCCTTAAGATGTTTTATCGCCAATATCGTGAAGAAAAGATTGTCTTTCCCAGGCATAAAGTCGGCAAGGAATACTGTTTCGCGCATCTGTCCCGGACTCTTGACCGCAATCAGAAGGCTTATGAGAAACGTACCCGCTCAATCGAGGTTCAGGCCATATGGGCGAATCCGATACCACAGAAAGAACAGTCATCTGTGCTTGAAGAGGGTGTCGGCATGACGGTCGGTGCGTCGGCGAGGATTTGCAGCTGTGGGTGGAGCGCAACCTTTACAAACTCTCCGTTGCTGGGAGCGGAGCGACGGTTATCTTGGATTGCCGGACAATCTTCAGATTGTGGCCAGCTTCGGATGCTATCCCAAAAACATTGGCCGACTGTTTCCGTCGTTCCATGACTTCCCGATGCGCCAGTGCATTTCATTTCATTCATAATCCATTTGGGGTGTTTATAATTTTGTATTTCTATATATTATTATTACTTTTGCATCGTTTTAATATACTATTAAAATGTAGCAAAAAGAATGCAGAGTATTCAGCTCAACATAATTGGACAGAGTATTCAGCTCGTCAAGCGTTCCGCAGATGAGTTGAGGGGTCTCAATATGGGAGAGAAGCTTTCGCTTGACTTTTATAACGGAAATTTCAGAGACACAGATCTGTTGTTCGTCAAGCCAAAGGGAGCCAACCCTACGCCTCGGAAATGTGCAATCGTTTCCGAACGACTGTCACAGTTGTTCGAGATGCCCGTTGTCTTTATCCTTGCTCCCGCAATGACTTATGAACGACAGCGTCTTATGGAGAAGGGTGTATATTTCGTGATGTCTGAAAAATATGCCAATCTTCCGATGCTGGTGGCTATGGAAAAGGTGTCGTCAAGGAAGATTCCCTCTCATCTTACACCGGTGGCACAATACCTGCTGCTATATCATCTTCAGGTGGAGAGTATCGAAGGCAAATCAACCAAAGCCATTGCCTCACTGATGCCGTATTCCTACGAAAGTGTATCTCTCGGACTTACCTGTCTGTCTGATTTAGGCTTATGCGTAAAGGTGGCGCTTGACTCCAGAAGCAGGGCGGTCAGTTTCAAGAGTAGAGGAAAAGAATTATGGGAGGCGGCAGAAAAGTATGTTGTCAATCCTGTTGAACGGCGTGTTTATTGTGACGCATTGAACTCTGAAAGGGAGTTCCCGGTATGCGGGATAAACGCGCTGGCTCATTACACTGCTCTTAATCCGGATGCAGAGCGATGGGTTATGATGACTGGCAAAGAGTTCAAAGACATTGATACCGACGGCTCAGTCTTAAATCCCAACGAGTTTGACGGCAATATAATAATTGAGATATGGAAATATCCGCGTGTATGTCGCAAACACGATTCAGAAATGTATGTGGACAGACTGTCATTGGCGCTATCTCTGAGGCATGACGAGGATCCGCGAGTAGAGGAAGAAGTAGAACAACTGATTAAACAAGTGAAATGGTCGGATTAGACAGATTCAAAGAGGCTTTTGCCGAATTTTCAGACAACTATGTGATTATAGGCGGTACTGCCTGCGATATAGCCATGACCGGCACGGCTGTCAGACCCCGCGCCACACACGACATCGACATGATTGTTGTCGTAGAGAACATGACTCCCGAATTTGGTAAAAGATTCTGGGATTTCATCAAGGAAGCCGGCTATCGTCCGGAACGATGCAAGTCTGAGGTCGGTGAACCGACAAAATACGAGCTGTATCGTTTTGTCGAAGGGAAGCCGGAATATCCTGAAATGATAGAACTTCTTTCCCGACATCCTGACGTGCTTGGAGAACCTCATGGCTTGGTGATAGAACCGCTGCCGATAGACGGCGATATGTCGAGTCTTAGCGCAATCATAATGGATGACGATTTCTATCATTTCACAATAGCCAATAGTACCCTTACAGATGGAATCAGACACGCTTCCCCGGTTGCTTTGATAGCTCTTAAAGCCAAGGCATATCTGAACCTCCTTTCGGATAAAGCGCGGGGACTGCATGTGAACACGCGCAATATCAAAAAACATCGCTCTGACGTAATGAAAAGCGTTGTCATAGTGGAAGAAGACAGTGTTTCGGCGCCATCGTCTGTGGTTCAATGCGTCAGGGAGTTTGTCGCGGAAATCAGAAACGATTATGAAAATCTTGCTCCAGCATTGGCAAAAGCTCTCGATGCAGAACCTGAACTCGTCGGGCAACTGCTTGAACAATTGGAAATTCTTTTTGTGGAGGAATAATGAAAATACAATACGCATCAGACCTGCATCTTGAATTTGCCGGGAATGCAAGCTATCTCAAACATAATCCGCTAAAAGTAGCAGGTGATATTCTTATTCTTGCCGGTGATATAGGGTATTTAGGAGATCAGAACTACAGCCGACATCCGTTCTGGGACTGGGCATCCGAGAACTACGAGCAGGTCATTGTGGCTATGGGCAATCATGAGTTCTATAAATTTTTTGATATTTCAACACTGGATAACGGACACATCCTTCAGATACGCCATAATGTGGCTGCGTACTATAACCGTGTCATTTCCATCGGCGACACCGACATCATAGTATCTACTCTCTGGTCTGAAATTCCTCGTGAAGAAGCCGCTTTCACGGAGCAGGTGATCACCGATTTCAGCCGCATAATGTATGGCGACGAGGATTTGTTGACATTCGCTGATTTTAATAGAGAGCACAGGAAATGCCTTGATTTTGTAAAATCAGCAGTATCCGCCAGCAATGCCCGGCATAAGATTGTGGTGAGCCATCATGTCCCTTCATTCAGGATGCAATGTCCCAAATTCAAGGACAGCAATGCGAATGGAGCATTTATCGTTGAATTGGAGGGTTACATAAAAGAGAGTGGTGTGGACTTTTGGATTTATGGACATTCGCATTATAATGTGGATGTAAGGATTGGGAGAACTCTATGCATATCCAATCAGCTCGGATATGTTTTCAACAATGAACACCTGACCTTCCGAAATGACGCTTTCATTGAAGTGTAAATGTCCCATACTTCATGAATTAAACATACAGGAATCCCCGACAGCTCATTGCTATTATGAACTGCCGGGGATTGTCGTTCAAATCAGTGGCGGGAGTGGTATCCACTGCAGCCGTTATTGGCATTTGCTTTAATAAAATGTCAATACATTAGTTTCTTGCTCTAATGAAGATTATTCTGCCAATCTAAAACCTATATATTGAGATTTGAAATTCGGATTGCTTACAGATCGGCATCCTGGTTTATTATATTCCGGCAGATTACCGAAACACCCACCGCGCAGTATCTTTCCGGTTTCAGATTTATTTGCTACTTTTGGATTCTTCTGCGGTTTCTTTGAGTAATGACCGTACCAGTCCTGTACCCATTCGGACATATTGCCGCCCATATCATATATACCAAGTTCATTGGGATTCAACAACCTGATTTGATGTGTATGCTTATCAGCATTGTGAAAATGCCACCTTCCACTTCAACCATTTCTATTTCCGGAATGACTGTCGGCTCTTTTGCGCTGACGGCAATTGAAAAGACTATTGCAAGTGTAGCAGGTATTATCAGAGAAAATAATCTCATCTCACTCTAATTAACGATAATCCGTTTCTATAAAATCTCCGCCCTTTGATACCTTTGATAAGGTTTCGGGTGAAATTTCCACTTTAATTCCCTTGGCGTTAAGATGTCCCATAGGATTGTCGCGCATGGCTCTCATTGCCCGTAGTATTGCTTTACGATCTCGTTTCTCATACGTATCTGCTCCATATACACCACTTATTTCCTTGTCGGAATTCTCAATTCCGTCAGCTATGTAGCCAAGTCTGCCTTCTCCGGTTCTGACCTCAAGAATCAGTCCGGGGAGTCCGTGGAATTTCCAAGGGCCGTCCTGAATCGGAATCTCAGGAGTGAACCATGCAGTCCAATGACGGCCATGATAATCAGTTTCAGCCTGTATACACTCGTAGCCGAGTATGGTCTTGGTGCTGTCGCCGATTTTCCAAACCATTTCCGAGTAGGGTTCTGTGTAATACACAGGCTCGTCAGTGCCTATCACATCATAGACAGTGATAGTGGAATCTGCCGCTGACTTCACGACATATAAAGTCTCTTTTTTACGAGGCAGTTTATTTACGTCTATACCGCCTTGCGCTATCATCGCCTGCAACGCTGCCTCCTGGGTCTTTTTGAAGTTGGCAAGCCCTTCGGGAGTTGATGTCAGCGAATCTATCTCTTCGGAATGTGGATTAAAGAATTTTGACTGTCCAGCATTTGCAAGAAGATGATATTTGTTGCCTCTTTCCATTCCGTTTTCGTAGAAAGATATTTCCGAATAACTGACCTCGATGTCAGCCTTGTTCTGTGCCATTGCAGCCATCGCCGCAAAGCACATGATGATTGATGTGTGTAATCTGTTCATTTTCTGAGAGATATTGAGATTAGCAGCTCTCTGCCACGGAGCCAGCGCTGGCTCTCAAAGGAGGTGAGCTGATTGTATGTCGTGTAGTTGTAGGTGCGCTGATTGAAGATATTGCTCAACGATGCGGACAGCTCAAGTCGCTTGTTGAGCTTGTAGATTACCTTCGTGTCGAGCAGGAACACGTTTTTGAACTGATCGGAAGTCAGTTCGTTGCGGTAGTGTTCGCCGCTTATGTGCCATTCCCATTTGCGGTGGGGCATGATATTGAGAAGAAGCTCGTTCTCCATATTGCCGAGCCACGAGGCGTTTGTGCCGTTCATGGACATACGGCTCGATGCCCACTCGAATCGGTAGTCGAAACTGAACCAGCGGAGCGGCGCACCGTTGATTTTTGCGCCTACAGACCACGAAGTGCCTACCGAGTTTACGTTAGTATTCTCTGAAATCAGGTGCGATTCATTGCGGCTGAACAAGCCAGTAATATTTGCGCTGCCTCGCATGAAGTCAAGTGTCTTGCCTATGTTTCCGCTTGCCATGAGCATCTGTCCGTCGCTTTCGGCATCGGTGTAGGAATAAACCACATAGTCACCATAAAGCTGCTGTGCCAAAGTGTAGGGTCTGTGACTCCATGACTGCATCACCCTTGCGTTTGCGAATATACCGCGACGTGTATGTTTGTAAGAAAGGCTGCCGGATACCCGTTGAGAGGATGAATTATAGAAGTCATCGACACCGCGACGGAACGAGCGGTAATTAGTCATCACATATCCGGGCTGAATCATGTTGAGATCCATCGGCGAACGTCCGGTGCCACCGCTTACGCTCATCGAGAAGCGGTTGTTGGGCTTCCAGTTCATGCTCAATGATGGTGAGAAATAAACCTCGCTGCGGTTGGCAATAGCCTTGTCAAAAGTATAATGAGCAAAGCTGACAGGAGCACTGAGCGAGAAATTCACTCGTTTTACCCAATACTCGAATTTAGGTGTGGCATATACCGTGAGATAGTTTGTGTTCAACACATTCACAGTCTCTCCCGGTATTTCCTCAGGCATGTCGGGCAATTCTGTGTTGAGGGTGCGGAAATAACCCTTGACACCTCCTTCAAGACTGATTGTGATACCCTTGACAGAGAAGGCGTAAGCCGCGCTCTCGTTGGTATAGAAAGCATGGTCTTTGACATGCTGACGCATAAATGCCTCATTCATCGACACGGAAAGGGTCTGCGGGAGTGACTCCCATTCATTCTTGCTTATAAAGGTCACTAAATGCTTGCCGTTGAATCTCTTTATAAGTTTGAAATCATTGCCGACATAGTAGTCAGGAAGCGATGCCGTCTGGTCGTTTGGCAATGAGCCGGTGACACCGAGGCGCACGTCATCCCAGTCGATATTGGTTTTCAGGGTGTTGTTGATGAACGCAGTCTTCTGGTTCAGCTCATAGATAAACTTGCCAGACAGCGAGTGCGACCGGTCAACGCCGTTGCGGTCTTCGACAATAACCCGGTTTCCACCGTCCCCGTAGGGACGCGACATGTCGCGTCCGCCAAGTCCATCCAGAAAATAGGTCGTTACGTTTGCCGCCTCAGCGGTGACTCGGTTGAAAGAATAGTCAATCTGCGCCTTGACCTCACCGCGCCCCAGTTTCCACAGCGCATTAGTTGAAACAAGTGCCGAGCGGTTAAACAGCGTACGTTTACGGCTGAGGTTAGGCACACCGGGGAGCGACACACCGACATAACGGCTCAGGTCTGTACCCCGTCGAGAGGCAAAGAAATCCGTAGCCTGTGCCGAGAGATCTTCGCCGATGTTGTTGGTTTTGATAGTGGTTATGTTCTGAAAGTTTGGCATAACAGCCATTGCAAACAGCTCGCCATCCCATATCGCACCGTCGGGCTGCCATGAATAACCGCCTCCGGCATCGCCGTGGAAACTCCACGTTGCCTTAGCCTTGTTTTTCAGTTTGAGGTTGATAGCCGCCTTGTCTGAGAAGGATATACCCGACAGCACCTGCATCGGCTGATGGTTCTCCATCACCTCGACCGCCCCCACATCCTCGTGGCTTATGCCGTTGGTGGCGATGCCGTATTTACCGCCGAGCAGGTCGGAGCCTTCGATATAGAACTTGTTGATGTCCTCGCCTTGATATTGAATTTTGCCGTTGTTGGCAACATCTATTCCGGGCATACGTTTGAGAACATCGCCAATCGAGCGGTCTTGCTGTTGCGCAAAACTACCGACATTATAAGTAATAGTATCTCCTTGTTCCCTGATGCGGTCAGCCTTGACCGTTACCTCTTTCAACAGCGTTGTGCCCGGTTCGAGCTGAACGGTGAGAGGAAAAGAAACGCTATCAAGAGGTATAGTTTTCTTGGCGAAACTCATCATCGAAACCTCCAGCCGGCAACCTGCCACCGACGGCAGCGACATAGCGAAACCACCGTCGCCTTTCGATGTGGCATATTTCTTTATCTTGCCGTCAGCACCCTTGACAATCACCGAAGCCCCTGTCAGAGGCTCGTTGCTCTCCTTGTCAACGACTATGCCCGACACATTTACCTGTGCAACGGCACTGACCACTACAAAGAGAAATATCAAGTATGTGATAAAACGGTTCATTCGTGATAATCGGTTTCAAGATAATCGTACTTACGGCTTTCTTCGGTTACAGGAGCATCGACACCTCCGCCAAGTTCATATCCTGTCGCAGCCTTAAACATAGCATGGCTGTTTTCACGGTAATGCCTTGCAGCCCGGAGCATGTCTTTTCTATCCATCTTCTCATATTCCATGTTGAAAACGGGAAAAATCGACTGTGAGCTTGTTTCAATTCCGGTGACAGTAAAGCAATGTTGGCCAGAAGGTTCACTTGCCTCCATAATAAGCCCCGGAAGTCCGCAAAATTTCCACGGGCCGTCTTGCATAGGAATTTCAGGAGTAAACCACACTGTCCATTTTCTTCCATGATAATCGGTTGTTGCCATGACACATTGATAGTCCAGGATTGTTTTTGTGCTGTCTTCCACTATCAACCAATCTATTTCGGAGAAAGGCTCGTCATAATAGCCGCATTCACCCATCCCGGCTTGATCATATGTAGTAGAAACAGATTTTGCAAAATCCTTTGTCACATATAAACGCGAGTGATAGACCACACCGTCCATAGCGCTACGATCACGATTTTGCACATATGCTGCTGCCGCAGCATCAAACATCTGCCTTTCCTTTGCGCGTCCCGAAGGTGTGGAAAGCAACGAATCCCTATACTCTGTGCTTGGACAATAAAATTTGCTTTGCTCCTGATTGGCAAGTAGGATAAATGGTGTATTTTTCTCAACCACGCCGTCACCGCCACGCAGAAACTTATTGTAATAATTATATCCCACCTTTATTTTGGCACGCGGATATTCCCGTTCTTTCTTCGCGTTAGCTCCGAGAGCGACGCAAAGAAGAACTAATATTGTGATAAATCTGAGGGCTTTCATTGTTGAATTTGATTAGAATACGCAAAGTTCGTCATTTTTTACGATGTTGTTCTCAACAAATGTTGAGAAACTGTTTAAATTTAATTCGAAATTTTTTATATAGTGAATCTTGTGGCTTCCTTGAGGTCTTTTATGGCTGTTTTCACCGAGTCTCATAAAATCCTCTCAATGAACCTCACAATTAAATTTAAACAGTTTCTGAGAACGGCAGAACATGATTAAGATTTTCTTAATCTGCTCAAATGTGTGGGGGTGATATTAAGGAATGAAGCGATGTCTTTGAGAGAGAAATACAAAAATATATCTTTGTACTTATCAATGAGTTCATTATACCGTTCCTGCACCGATTTCACATGTAGATCGATATATCGGTTATAGGTGGTGTCGAAAAGCGCCACATTGGTTTCAGCTACTACTCGATATAGTTCATCGTCCGATTTCATGCGCATACCTACCTCTATTGCCGAAATGCAATATATTTCGCTGGGTGTAACGGCAACGATTGAAACACGAGATTTTTTCCCATACAGAGAGAATGGAAAATCAGCGACGAACTCACCTGCGAACTCCAGACCAACGACACTCTCGGAGCCATCAGCAGCGTATGCCACATATTTAAGGGTGCCCGATTTAACAAACCCTATATACCGACCTACCTGTCCTCGCTCAATAAAATAGTCACCTTTATCATAACTGCGCAACACACCCTGTTCGACACATAGTTTCCGCCAGAAATCATGGTCGATGTTCTCGTAATATGTGTTGAAGTTAGAGGACATCTTTAAACAGAGGATATTAAAATTCCGGTTGGCTCAAGACCGTGTTATTATGAAAAGAAAACGTGAGCCAACTATGCCACGTCTTGATTTGAAGGTCGTAGGAAACCATTAGCACAGATGTAACAATAGCAGCCCACGCTATGAGCGTGAGAACCACTATGCCAATCCTTGTGCTATTTGTTGAATTTCCTACGTTCTCAAATCACTAGATTACGCATAACGCTTCTTATTTTTCCAAAATGTCGTGGAAAGGCTATACCATTCCGACTGCAAATTTAGCAAAAAATCTGAATCCTAAGCTATAATCGCCGAAAAAATCAGTGACTTTGCAGCGTGACTTTGCAGTCAAATACGCGCAAAAATGACAACGAATGAAGAACTGCTCGCAAGGCTCAACGATATAGAATGGAATGATTTCTTTCGTTCCCCACATTGAACGATGAAGATTTTTGCAGGAAGCTGAATATCGTTCTTTCATCGGGTAAACTGTCGTATGGCAGTCTCCTTATGTTTGGCAAACGGGAATCCGTACTCGGTGCGTTACCAAACTTTTGGATAGACTATATGGAGATACCGGGTGATTTCTACGCCACAGCATTATCCTGCGTGTTGGTTCTCCCAGAAACGGACATTGGGAATTCCCATCTGAATAGGTCAGAAAGTAGGTCAGAAAATAGGTCAGAAAAACGACATACTGGGAAAATTGCCGTCAGAAGAATAGAACAAAGTCTAATTAATTTAAGTTTCGCAAGTACTGATTTCCAGAGGTAAAGTCATAAAAAAACGACATGGATTCTTGCCTAATTGCAGGAAAATGAGTAATTTTAAGTACCACCAAAAAACTAACTCAAAGCCATGTCGATACACAAAATTACACCTTTTCTCTCGGATATCAAAGTTTTTTTCAATAATTCCGATATGACAGCAGCCATGCATATCATAAGTTAGAAACTGTTTAAATTTAATTGTGAGGTTCATTGAGAGGATTTTATGAGGTGTTTTTACGAGTCGAAGAGGGAGCATAGCGGGCTATGTGACCGATGAGACTCGGTGAAAACAACCATAAAAGGCCTCAAGGAAGCCACAAGATTCACTATATAAAAAATTTCGAATTAAATTTAAACAGTTTCTTAGATTTTTGCTCAGATCAAAATGACCGAGCAAGACACGCTTGCAGTAAAAAGCAAGCGCAACTGCGTCTATCGGTTGCTGACAGTATTCCAATGTCTCCTTCTTTTCCCATGTTTCGGCATCAAAAACGCAAACCGTAATCAGAAGTATGGCATTCTTGATTCGTTGATCAAGGCCAGAAAGGATGTCTTCTACCGCTTCATGGAATTTCAGAACGCAACGCGAAGCATTTGAGCGTGCACGCGAAATCGCTATCAACAATGGTCAAGAAGTAGCTATTAATGGTGTGAACGGTCGCATTCGTGCGAAGCATAGCTATGGTAATGATCCGTGCCCCCAAAAAGGGTAAATTAGTGTTAGGATGTGCCCTGAAGGAGCTTTAGGCTCTTTCGGGGTTTCTATATATCCATATCAGAGATCGATTCCAAACTGTTGGTATTTCAGGTGAATAATCAATAAAGGATTATATGGATATGCCCATTCTCCAATCTTACTACCGAGATACTGTAAACTCAGTTTTTTATCAAATATTGGATTATAATCGCAAAAATTTGTACCTTTGTATTCTCTTAATCGTGATTTTTTGTATGGCAGTTAAAGTTGACACCCAAAAAGAGATTATTTTCGGTTCGTCTGACCCGAACATTTCCCGTGTGCTCAGCAAGAAAGAAAAGGAAGGTGAGTTGCGAAAAGTCGCGCCACGCATATATACGACCAATCGTGTCGATAGTTTGGAGAATATTGTGCGTCGTAACCTTATGGATATACTCGTATATCGCTATCCCGATGCTCTTATAAGCCATCGCAGTGCCAAAGAGATGCGACCGACAGCGACTGGTGATTTCTTCCTTACCAATTCAACTACAAGGAGAGTAACAGACTTACCCGGTATAATTCTTAATTTTGTCAAAGGGCCAAAAGCGTCGCCGCATGATATACCGTTTATGGGTATGCACATATCGGGAGAACACCGGTATATGCTTGAGAATATGCAAATGTCAAGAAAATCTGGTGATGAATCACGAGTTCTTCCTATCAGTGTGATAGAAAATAAACTCGAACAGATACTGCTCACCGGTGGTGAAGACCGTCTTAACGAATATCGCGATGAACTGAGAACCGTTGCTGAAGAATTGGGGATGCAGACTGAGTTTGCCAAAATCAATAACATAATTTCCGCTTTGCTCTCAACTCATGATGCTAAAGTGTTGTCAACAGACTCCGCGAAAGCGTTAGCAGTCGGTAATCCGTTTGACAAAACAAGGGTTGAACTGTTTGAAGTGCTTTTTGAAGCAATAAAGGACCGATATTTTGTTATCCGCAACAATCGTAATACCGATGAGGAATCGTTCCGGGTTTTCTCATTTTTTGAGAGCTATTTTTCCAATTATATAGAAGGAACGGAGTTTGAGATTGATGAAGCGAAAGCGATTGTTGACTCCGGTATTCCTATGCCTCGACGCGATGAGGATTCACACGACATACTTGGAACATTCAAGGTGTTGTCCAACCGCGCAGAAATGATGAAGACTCCTACATCACCCAAAGAATTGTTTTCGATTCTTAGCCACAGGCACAGCATCCTACTTGAAGGACGTCCCCATATGAACCCCGGCATTTTCAAAACAAAAAACAATCGTGCCGGAATGACGGAGTTTGTGGATTATCAACTTGTGAAAGGCACCCTCTCACAAGGCTTCAAATATTATGCGGCCTTGACAGATCCTTTTGCCCGTGCAATTTTCATGATGTTCATGATTAGCGAGGTGCATCCCTTCAACAACGGCAACGGCCGTGTCGCCCGTGTGATGATGAACGCCGAATTTGTCCGTGCCGACCAATCGCGTATAATTGTGCCTACCGTATTCCGTGAGGATTATATCCTCGCTTTGCGAAAACTTACACGGCACAAAGATCCGTTGGCATACATAAACGTGATGACAAAACTCCATCAGTTCAGCGATAACCTATACGGCACTGATTTCACGGAGCTGAAGAACTATCTCGCTACCTGCAACGCCTACGAAGAACCGTCACAAGCAAAACTTCAGATAATTGACAGGACTATTATAGAATAAGAAACTGTTTAAATTTAATTCGAAATTTTTTATATAGTGAATCTTGTGGCTTCCTTGAGGTCTTTTATGGTTGTTTTCACCGAGTTTCCTCAGTCACATAGCCCGCTATGCTCCCTCTTCAACTCGTGAAAACTCCTCATAAAATCCTCTCAATGAACCTCACAATTAAATTTAAACAGTTTCTAAGATTTTTTCCAAAAAATACCATGATTAAAAAGATTACTATATTAGGGCCTGCATGCTACAAACAAACGGCCACTTTGGAAACAGATAAAAATATCAATTTGATTTATGGACTTAATGGCTCTGGAAAGAGTACATTATCTTAATATTTAAGAAACTTCAGCGACCCAATTTATTCAAGTTGCAATATTGAACCTCCATTGGACATGGATATGGAAGAAATCCTTGTGTATAATGAGAAATATCAAATTTTACAATCTGAAATCAGCAAGTTGAACTTGCGAAACTTAAATAATTAAAAATTCCCAACAAACATATAAAATCCTTAAACCACCACTATTCTTTTGCCTATCATCCATCAATCAGTACACCAATAGTACACTTCGCACATGCAATATATACTGTAAATCAATTATCTATGAATGAAATGCGTTTTATCGCCAATTTGTGTTAAATTTGTATTTTCTTAAAAAATAAAATCAAGACTATGCGATAATGGCAGATAATTATATTGAACGGAAGATGGAGGAACTCAGGCGCGGGTCACAGCAGAGAGTGATGCCCGCACGTCGTTACGCTGCGAAGGCGGGGAGACTGAGTTTCGATTTTCCTGCGCGCAGGGTGCTTCTGTGCGGACTGGCAGTCGGCTTGGGAGACGGCATTGCTACTGTCTTTCTTGATGCCGGTTGTAAGGTGGCTGTCTTTGATGTGGATTCCGGACAGGGGAGCAAAATGGCGAGGGAGAAAGGCGTACGTTTTTATGAAATTGACGTGAATGACTCTGCCGCGGTGCAAAAAGCGTTTGCCGATTTGCTTAAGGCATGGCGCGATGTCGACATTATAATCAATATGGAGGCGGGTGAGGATTATCGTGTTGCGATTGCGCGGATGTGGTCGGAACATAAAACACGCTACCCGTTCCCAAGCAGTTACGGAGGTCGTTTTATTGATATTGACGGACCATCGTTTGAAAAAACTTCATTTCTTTCAGAATATGGCATAACGGTGAATTGTGTGTCTGTTGCCGGACGTAATGCCAAGGATGTGATTGATATGTGCAAGTTTCTGTCTCTTCCGCAGGCTGGTTTCATACATGGAAGCGGCAAGTGCTGACGGGTAGTAAGCATGTGTTGAATGCCTTAAATTGTCATATATAATAGGTTTCTTGAAAACTTTCGTTATATTTGTAGATAAATTATCAACGACTACCTAACTAATACGGTACAACTCATGAAACGGTTTATCCATGCCATATTTGTGGCATTGCTTGCTATCTGCGGACAGCAGGCTCGTGCGGCAACGCCGCAGAATCCGAAGGCTGATGACAAGGCTGTCGTCACTGCCGGCAACGCGAGGTTCACAGTGCTTACACCACGTATGATACGTATGGAGTGGAGCGTGGACGGAAAATTTGAAGACCGGAAGACTCTGACCTTCGTAAACCGAAACCTTGATGTCCCGAAATTCAAGGTTTCTAAAAAAGGCGACAGAACCACAGTCACTACCGATTTTCTTACTCTCCGCTACGACAACGATGGCAAGATGTTCAGCGACAGAAATCTTGAGGTCAGAATCAGAAACGGCAAGAAAACCACATTGTGGAAGCCGGGAATGGAGGATGACGGCAATCTGCTTGGCACCTGCCGCACTCTTGACGGTGCAGACGGTTACGATATGCATTCCGGTCCGCTCGAGCAAGGACTTCTTTCCAGAAGCGGCTGGGCACTTGTAGACGACAGCAAGAACCACATCCTTGCCCCTGATGACTCTCATTGGAAAGAGTGGGTGGCGATGCGTCCCGATGGAGCGCGTCAGGATTACTATCTCTTTGCTTATGGAAACGACTACAAGCAGGCATTGGCAGATTATCAGAAAGTGGCGGGCAAGGCGCCTCTGCCGCCTAAATATACATTCGGTTACTGGTGGAGCCGCTATTGGCAATATTCCGACAATGAGTTCAAGGATCTGGTAGACAAAATCAAATCTATGGACATTCCGATCGATGTGCTGATTGTGGATATGGACTGGCATGACACATTCGGTCTGAAATCGCGTAATTCAGCGAGAGATGAATACGGACAGAGAATAGGCTGGACCGGTTATACCTGGCAGAAAGAATTGTTTCCCAATCCTTCTAATTTCCTCAGATGGGTGAGGAAAGAGAATCTCAAGACTGCCCTGAACTTGCATCCTGCATCGGGCATCCAGCCTTATGAAGCATCATATAAGGACTTTGTGAAAGACTATGAATGGTCGGACACGACAAAAAGCGTTCCTTTCCATATAGATGAGGCAAAATGGGCGGACTCATATTTCAATACTGTTCTCGGTCCCATGGAGAAAGAGGGTGTTGACTTCTGGTGGCTTGACTGGCAGCAGTGGAAAGAATCGAAGTTTACCCCCGGTCTGTCTAATACGTTCTGGCTCAATCATGTCTTCTTCAACCATGCCAAAGAGAAAGCCGACAACGAGCGTCCGTTTATTTATCACAGATGGGGAGGTCTCGGAAGCCACCGCTATCCGTTGGGCTTCTCGGGCGACACGTTCATCACCTGGGAGACTCTCCGTTTCCTCCCTTACTTCACTGCTACCGCATCAAACGTGAATTACGGTTATTGGGGACACGACATCGGCGGGCATATGTTCAAGAAGAAACCGGGAGTCACGGACCCTGAACTTTATCTACGCTGGCTGCAGTATGGTGTGTTCACTCCGATATTCAAGACTCATTCCACCAAAGACCGTAATATCGTGAGATATTTCTGGGCTTTCCCCGAATATATGTTTGAGATGCGTGATGCCCTTAAGCTGAGATATTCGCTTGCTCCATATATCTATAATGCCGCGCGGGAGAATTACGATACAGGCGTGGCTATGACTCGTCCTCTTTATTATGAATACCCGTCGCTTGAAGAAGCCTACAGCCATCCGGAGCAGTTCTTTTTCGGATCTGACATTATTGCCGCGCCCGTGGGTAATCCTGTCGATTCCATATCAGGTCTTGCAAAGCGTAAGATCTGGTTTCCGGAAGGGAGGTGGTATGATTATGCATCAGGAGAAATGATCGAGGGACCTTCGGAACGCGAATTTGAATATACTCTCGCCGAGAATCCGTTTTATGTAAAGGGAGGGGCAATAGTACCGATGAATCCCGATAAAGTTAACAGCCTTCAGGCTCCTTGCGACACGTTGGTGCTTACCTTTATTCCCGGAGGCGGTGGTTCCCTGCGCCATTATGAAGATGACGGCATTTCCAATGATTACGATAAATCCTATGCAATCACCAATGTCATTAAAAATGTGGTTGCAAACGGAATTAAGGTAACGGTAGAAGCAAGAAAGGGCACATATCACAATGCTCCTGCAGTCAGGAATTATGAAATGCGCTTCCCGGCTACATTACCTCCGGATAAGGTATTGGTAGACGGTAAAGAATATAGCTACTCCCGTTTCCCTGAAAATGGGAACTGGACCTATGACGGCTATTCATTGCAGCCTGTAGTCTATACTGAAGGTTTGCCCGTAAATAAGGATGTAACCGTAGAGTTGATCTATAATGAGGGTAACGGTGAGTCTGCCGACCTTTATGGCAAGAAAGGAATATTCAACCGTTGTAAAGATCTTACCATCCTCTTCAAGGAGGAGCAGGGTATGCATGGTGAAGGAATGAAGATGCTTCCGGAAGGATACCTGAAAGTTTCTCAATGTCCGAATTTCATATTGGAGGATCCTGCAAATATATCCGCTTATCTTAAAGAGTTTAATAATAATATGGAAAAACTTTTTGAGGTTACCGATAATATGGACATAATCAGTGACTGTTTCAAGGCTCGTCTTCGTGAGCAATTAAAGAAACATTGAATCAACTTCAATAAACATTCTGAGTATTATTATTCAGCAAGCTATTATCAGAATGTGTTCCAACTCACGGTGGGATATAATTTTAAATAATGTTATAATTAAAACAAAGTGAGGGAAGGTGCATAACGGCACCTTCCCTCACTTTGTTTAACCATTATATTTACTAATACCTATTTGTCAGAGTATTACCTTAACCGACTTGCGGAAATCATTGTTCCAGATTACGAGTGCATAAACGCCTTTGGAAACTCCGCCTGCGTCAAAGTTGACTTCTGAATTGCCACGTACAGTCTTTACCGTATGCCCGGAAATTGAAACGAGATTTACATTAAATTCTTCCGCATTCGATACGATCTGGAAGATATCGCCATTGCGGTTGATAACTACCTGATCTTTGCTTACAGATATTTCCGATAGTCCGGTGGTCTGTCCGAGTTCAGGATGGGAGAGGATATATTTGAGACCTTCAAATGCATCAACATTGCCGAATCCATAACGGTATTGAGTCTTTTCATAATGAGCTTCGCCAATTTCCTTGTTGTTCTTGTCTACTGCGCCTGTTGTCTCATCCCATACACCACCTTTCTTGGAACCGTATGGCATGCCTTCACCTTTCATTTTGGGTTTTGCTGCCGTATTTTGAATCACCTCGTAAATGTCGGCATATTTGAGGTTTGGATTGGCTTCGAGCCATAGCGCACATATGCCGGCAAATGCCGGGGTTGCCTGCGATGTTCCCTGAGTGTTGAACCACCAGTAGCGTTCGCCACCGAAATCAGCAAAAGCGGAATTGTTGTTGAACTTTGATTTAGGTTCAGCTCCATCAACTTTTACGTTTGGTGCGTCATCGGTGAAGTTCTTGTTATTATTATATCTGCTTCGTGCAGACACCACATAATATCCCGGTGCGGTAATTGTTGGCATTGATCTGCCGTCTACCAGCTTGCCATATCCCGAAATGCCGGCTATCCATGTAGCTGTGTGTTCGATTGTTCCGACGGTTCCCGAAACTTTATAGGCGCTCTTATGGAGAGTTCCGAAAATGTTACGGTTCACATTGGCTCCGACTGCGAATACGTTATGGGCACATGCCATATTGTTGATTGACATGTCGGGTGTTCCTGCCTCAAATTCAAGATTATTCTCTGTCACGAGATTCACATCGTCTACATTGGAAGCCAAATCTATCCTCTGTCCTTCAGATCCTTCGATTTCAATTCCGATTACGGGATCTATATCCGTATCGTCATACCAGAAATTTTGCGGCAGCTTTATAGTGGCGGCATATCGGTTATTTTGAGCCATAACGGATGATGTCACGACAATCGCACCGGAGAAGCAAGGACCGGCTGTGCCGATATTTCCGTCAATATATTTCCCTTCGGGTGTAGATGCCGATACTTCACCGAGATTGTAACGTCTTGCCTCGTCAGGAGTAGCGTCATCCTTGTCATATGCAAAGATCCTTACCGTAAAAGGTTTGTCTGTATCGCTCCATATTTCAAGGGATGTTCCCTGGAGTGAGGTAACCTTGCTGTCTTTGTCGGTAATTTTTGCCTGCAGGAGGGTTGCGACTTTTTTTCTTTCCGCAGTGAACGTCTTGCTGATCCAGTTGTTTTTCAGTCCATCGTTTCCGGCAGCGATGCATACAATTGCTTCCTTCCCGATTTCAGCTATGGCTTTGGAGAAATTATCAGTTCCGTCGCATGAACCGAAATTCTGGCCGAGAGAGAAATTTATTACAGCCGGTTTGCCTACAGACTTGGCATAATCGCATATGGCTTTTGCCGATGCAAGCTCGGTGTTGGAATTTAACGGACCCACGCAGATCACGATATCACTTTCGGGAGCCATGCCGAGATATGGTATGTTTGCTTCTTTGCCGGTGTTGTCATAAACCAGGGGAGCGCAAGTCTTTATGCGTTCGCAGCATCCTTGAGGATTGCCGTTGCTTCTGCCCTCGATGGAATCTTTCTCATGATGGTCATAATCAACGAACTGTCCTTTGCCGGTGAATGCTCCGGACATGATTCCAAGCACATGGGTGCCATGGGTTCCCGGATTTTCTTCATCTTCTGTGGTGTAAGCCTTGATTGCTTCGGGTGTGTCCCAACGTTTCACCTCCTTCCCGCTTGCATCAAATTCAACAATGAGTTTGACCCGTGTCTCCGTATAATCAGGTGCTTTGTAGAACGTGATATGGTTCGGGTCAAAACCCGTGTCAAGAAGACCCACAACGACGTTGCGACCCAGATATCCTTTGTCGAAAGGACGTGTGGTTCCGTCCCAAGGTGATTCTTTGCCAATATTTCCTTGCACCTTAGATGCAAAAGTGGATATGCGGGAATGCATCATTTGTGGCGCCGCTTCCCCCGAGATTTCCAAGGTAACGACCTGAGGCAGGGAAGCCACTTTTTCCAGTTCGGATACTTTCAGGTACGCCATCACAACGTTGCCTATGTTGTTGGAGATCTCTACTCCATGTTTTGTCAGATCTGTAAAGGAAGCTCCCGGAATTATCTGTATAAGCACGGGAACGACCTCGTCTGTCACTTCACTTCGTGTGCCTGATCTTTTTGCATGGTTGTATTCGGTTGCTTTCCGCATGGCGGAAAGGTCAAGTTTACTTTGGGCATATACCGGAAGTCCGGAAGCGATTGACAGGACAGAAATTCCTATACCAGCCAATAAATGGTTAATTCTCATAAGTTTTAAAGGTATTAATTGGTGATGTGCTTGAAATTGTTTATCTTTCTTCGGGAGCAAGGATGCCGTTTCCTTCATCGTCATATCCCGGATTTTGCTTTAGCAGATTGTTTGCGGAAAGTGCATTATGGGGAATGGGATAGCGGTTAAGATTTTCATCATGTGAGGGTGTATGATCCCACCATGGTTCATGTACAAAATATCCCATGCGGATTAGGTCGGTGCGTCGGCGTCCTTCTCCCAGAAATTCAATCATCCATTCGTCAGCCATACGGTACATGTCCATCGTGTCGGGTGCGGGATTTCCATCACGAACCTCAAAATATCTCGATCGCACCTTGTTTATCAGTTCGGCAGCCTCTTTGGGTTGTCCGGCACGTAGGCGGCACTCCGCAAGCATATAGTAAACTTCGGCAAGGCGGATTCCCGGAAAATCGGCGTTCCAGGTCAATGTCTTGTCGGCATCGTCGGGAATAGGGAATTTCACGAGACGTATGCCGCAACTTTCATCAACGGCAAGAATGGTGGAGGGAGTGTTGGCATCAGGCTTCGGATATTTGGTGTATTGATACATCTGGTCGATCAGGTTCACCTGCTTGCCGAGGTCTTCCTTGTTTCCCATCACGGGTTCACCGGTCGGTCCGGCAAGAGGCCCGGCAAGGAACATGCCCACGTATTGTTTGTTCCCCTTATATCTGTAATTCTCTTTACGCAAATCTTTACGGTGTAATTTGCCGTAGGGACCACCAAGTTTTATTTCCGGGTTTTCCAGAGTGTATAGTTTGCCCATAGGATTTTTTGAAGGAGCGAGACAGAAGCCGTTCTGTCCTGCCGCTACATACGTGTTGTCGAAATATACACGGCAATTCTTGGGCATGGAACGTTGCCACCACCAAGAGAATTGTCCGTATTTGGGGTGATTATATTCCGATGGAGCTGTCCATATCATTTCGGGCGATTTGTCGTTGTCGAAACCGAAGATGCCATGCCAGTCGGGGTCAATTTCATATGGACCGTATTTGCCGTTTATTATATCTCGGCAAAGGGTTTCCGCATCAGAGAAACGTTCTTCACCGATATATGGCACCGCGTTGAAATATAATTGTGCGAGCATGGCGGCGGCTGCTCCTTTGGTCAGGAATCCGTTTTGAGCATCACCGGCTTTCTTGACAGGCAGTTTCTCAATCCCTTCCTTGAAAAGCTCTTCTATAAAGTTGAAGGTTTCACGCGCTGTGGCGCGGGGACGCATGCCGTGATCGTCACCTTTGTAAAGCGGCAAGCCACCGAAATAATCCAGTCCTCTCATATAGAACCATCCAAGGAGGGAATGCAGTTGCGCCTGAGTCTCTTCTATATATTTCTCGTCAAGTCCGATTTTCTCAAGATCTATGCGCTGCAGGAATGTCAACGCCTCGTTTGTTCTTGAAACACCTTGCATCACCCCGTTGTAGGTGGAGCGTATGATGCTTTCGTTGGTGGTCCACTGATGGTAATGCATCCTTGCGTAGCTACCTCCGTCATACCAGTCTCCTGACGTTTTTGTGGGGCATATCATTTCATCGGTTGAATATTCCTGTGCATACCATCTTTCATTGATTAGGAAGACCGTGCGGTCAACGAACGCGCATGCCACGAGTGCGTCGACTTTTTCAGGAGTCGTGGCAAAAATTTCGGGAGTGGTGCTCGTATAGTTTTCTTCGTTCATGTCGCAGGATGACAGTAGGCATCCTGCAATTGCCATGAGTGAAATATATCTTATAGTTTTCATTTGAATGTGAGTTTAGAAATTCATTTGTATGCCGAATGTGAAACGCGCTGCCACCGGATAGCCTATATTGGGAAGCTCTGTTCCGGGGAAAAGTCCGGTTGCCTGTACTTCCGGATTATATCCGCTATATTTTGTCCAACATGCCACATCGCGTGCCGTGAAATAGAACCGGAATGACTGCAGGTAGTCATTTGTCCATTTTTTCATGGGGAGCGTATATCCCAAGGTTATGGCATCTATCTTCAGGAATGAGCCGTCTTCAAGAAAATAGTCTGTGAGCACGTGGTCTCCGTCTTTTATTTCCTTATGGTCGTAATACCAGTCACGCAAAACGTTCGTGCCTGTTTTCGTGCGTATTCCGTTATACATGGCATTGGCATTGTATATGTCGAAATCCAGCCATGAATGGAATTGCATGCTCAGATCGAAATTACGGAAAGAGAGGCTGTGATCCATGGAAAGCATGCATTTGGGAAGGGCGTTGCCTTTATAGACCCGGTTTTCAGCTTTCAGGTATGTAGAATTGGCAGGAACGATATTATTGTCTTTGTCGTATATCTGCCATTTACCTTCGTCGGAAAGTCCGGCGAAGCGGTATAGCCAGTATTGTCCGATGTTGGATTGTGCCGATATCCTCATCACGCTGCCGGGGCTTCCGGGAGCGGGTAGGGCGGAGGAATCCATGTAGGCGCCTTCGTCACCGAGTCGGGATATTTTGGATTTATTCCCGGAAAGGCGTAATGCCGTGTTCCATTTGAAACCGTGGGTCTGGAGTATGGTGCCGCCTATCTCAAATTCCCAACCGGTGTTGGATAGGGATCCGATGTTCTTATAACAATGGTCATACATATAGTCGGGCAGGGGCACCAACACGGAATAGACAAGGTCGTTGACTTTGCGGTGATACCAGTCGAAACGACCCCATAGACGGCCGTTAAACAGAGAGAAGTCTGTTCCTATGTTGAATTCGTTTTTCTCTTCCCATTTGATGGCAGGGTTGAAGCTTGCCCCGGTGCCGTAGGCGTGTATCCATTGTCCGTTTACCGGATAGTCGCCATAATATCCGACAACAGGTGTGTAAATGCCCGAAGGGATTCCGTTGTTACCGGTAACCCCGTATCCGAGACGGATCTTTAAATCGTTGACCCATTCCACGTCTTTTAGCCATTGCTCACGATTGATGCGCCATCCGCCTGAGAGCGCCCAGAAATTTCCGAATCTGTTTTCAGGTCCGAATTTAGAGGAACCTTCACGACGGAATGATGCCATGAAAAGATACCTGTCGTCATAGGAATAGTTTACGCGACCGAAGAACGCTATCAGTCTTTGGCGTGTGTCTTTGGTTGACCCCATGGATGCAAGTCCCTCTTTCATGTCAGAGCCTTCTCCCAGATTCCATGGCCCGACGCCTTCTACGGTGAAATCCGAATTTGCAGCCTCGAAAGAATCACCGTGGTTTTCATTGAAGCTCCACCCCGCCACTGCGTCAATGTGATGGTTGTCGAAGAAATCAAGTTTATAGGAAGCGTAGGCTTCATATGAATTATATCTGTCCCGACCGAAAGAGTGTGAAGCCTTGCCGTTTTTGCCGGTATCCTGCATTGACCGGTGCAACGGGTCCCACCAAAGCCATGTCCGGCTTTCGCGGAGGTCGATATTTGCGGTGCCGATGAGGTCAAGCCCTTTTATTACATGATACTTTATTGTTCCAGTTCCGGTGATCCATTGGTCGTTCGTGCGTCCGTCGCGATACATTATGTCGGCAACCGGACTTGTATTTGTGCCGGTCAGTCCGTAATTGTCAACATTATATTGATTAGGATTGTCCGGATCCATCAGCGGTATTGTCGGGTTTGCCTGCATTGCCGTGTAGAGTCCGGAGTTACCTCCGAAATTCACACGTGTCGACCTGCGAACCTGGAGACGCACATTCAGTTGGACGCGGTTCTTGAACATGTTGAAATTTGCGTTCAAACGCCCTGAATAATCTGTTCTGGAGTTTTTCTTTATAATGCCGTTGTCATCTCCATACATAAGAGATGCATATACGTTTGCCTTGTCGCTGCCACCTGTCAGCGTAAGGGTGTGCTTATGTGAAAATGCATTGTCATTTATCATTTCATCATACCAGTCAGTGGCATAGCCATAGTCGGCACCATAGCCGTTCTCTACAAATTCCGTGACGTATTCTTCTGCGGACAGCATCTGCGGACGTTTGCGGAGATGATCAATGGAAAATTCGTTAGAGAAAGTGCCTTTCACACGTCCGCTTTTTCCATTATGTGTGGTCACTATAATGACACCTCCTGCCGCACGGGTACCGTAGATTGCCCCTGCCGAAGCGTCTTTCAGCACATCTATGGATTCGATGTCTTCCTGGTTTATGGAGCGGAGGTCTCCTCCCGGAATCCCGTCAATGACAATGAGTGGTCCTGAGCTGCCTTTTACCGATGCGACTCCTCTTAACTGGAATGTGGGAACGCCGTTGGGGTTGTTGGAGCTGTCTATAATCAGTCCGGGTATCTTGCTTTTTATAGCCGTGGCTATTGTGGAGCCTCCCACACCCTGCAGAAGGTCTTCTCCCTTTACGCTGGATATGGCTGTCGTGACCCGTTTCCGTTCTGTCGTTCCGTATCCAATCACAACAACTTCATTCAGATCCGAAGCCGATGGATAAAGGGTAAGATTGACAGGAGAGGAATCTTTTACAGTCAGCTTCGCCGGATCGCACCCAAAATAAGAAACGTTTAGTTTGTCCCCTTTCCTGATGTTGTTAAGACTGAATTTACCTTCAATATCTGTCGTTACAACATTCTTGCTGCCAACCACTGAAACTGTGGCTCCGATCACAGGCTCTCCGTCTTCATGTGTGACAACACCATTTACCTTGAAATTTTCTTTCTTTTCTTTCCCTGCAGTTTTGCCTTTTGGTGATATCGCTATTATTTCATTTGACATCATGTAATACGTCAGACCTGTTTTATCCAGAGCCTTTACGAGCACTGCCGATACTGGCGTTTGGGATAACTTCATGGTAATGTTGCGTACCCGTGACACGTCTGCGCTGTTATACGAGAAATGATAGGGTGTCTGCTTTTCAATGGTCTTCAAGAGACTCTTAAGTGACGCATCGTGAATGTCGATTGTCACTTTTGCATCCTGAGCATTTGCCGTCTGTGCTAAAAGCGACAGAAAGAAAATGCATAGGATGTGCCGTAATACGTTTTTCAATCGGTTCATAAGGTTAATCGAATTGTTATTGGTTTTTCGTAAAGTCCAAGACGCAACTTTACATTAAATGTACTATTCGGGGCTGCATGTTATAAAACATGTGTTTAATGGGATCTATTTTTTTATCTTTAGCCTGACGTTGAATATCCGCTCTATTACATCAATTGAAAGCTGCAGATTGTCAGTGGGTATTGTGCCGGTAAAAATACTGTTGTCAATATTTGCTCCTTCTACAATTATTTTGCAGCCATAATATTTTTCTATAGTGGATATTACAGAGTATAGATCTTCATCGTTAAAACTGAGTTTTTTCGTGTGCCATGCCAGTATGTTTTCATTCTGGTCCGGTTGGCTAATGCTGATGTGTCCGTTACCGTAATTGAGCACAGCCTTCTCACCGGGATGCACAATGGCGTTTTTACCGCTTTTTTCAGACAGTAGACTCACAAGTCCGGATTTGAGATATAACACAGCTTCGGGATCTTTTCTGACAGCCTTGAGATTAAACTTGGTTCCCATGACTGTCACTTTTAATCCGGTGGCATTCACAGCAAACGGGTGTCGTGGATCTTTTGTGATATTGAAAAAAGCCTCTCCTGAGAATTCTATATTCCTGTTTCCGCGTGAAAAAGCGTCTGCATCATATGAAATAGAGGATGATCCGTTAAGCATGACCCGGCTTCCGTCAGGAAGAAACACTGACGCTCGTTCTCCTTTTTCGGTTGTGACAGCCATAAAAGAGGGGTTGGCAGCCGGATGTGTATAATAATATATTGTTGCGATCATGAAAACAGGCAGGAGCATGGCTGCCACATTGCGCGAAATATTCCGGAATGAATTACTGAAGCCTTTTCTTTCGATTTTCAGTAAATGATGAATATCGCATAAGGTCTTTTCTTTATGCGGGTCATCATCGTCGTAATTGACAGCCGGGTAGTTTTCCCAGTCTTCAAGAACCGCTTTATTCAGATCTTCAGGAGGAACTGACTGCAGTTTATAACGGAGAATCCTTAGATCTTCCCTTGACAACTTGTTTTCCCGATATTTTCTAATGAGGTCTTTCATGATCGTTTTGTATTTTATACAGTTTCTAAAAACTGTTGTTAAAACAGCCTATAGGTTATGTGGATGATGTTAATCCGCAGGCTAAGATTATGATAAGAATGAAACAGGCATCTTGGGAATCCAGATAGCTTCTTATTCTTTTCAATCCGCTGACAAGCTGATTCTTTACAGTCTGTTCAGTGATGTTGCAGAGATGTGCGATTTCCTTGTTTGACATATATGCGAATTTAGACAGTCTGACTATGCGCTGTTGCATAGGCGGCAGTTTTGAAATGCCGCGTTCCACCATGTCTGCAAATTCTTTATATTCCAATAAGGATTCGTCTTCAGTGCCTATTGTTTCACAATAGTCGATATAATCTTCATAATGAGGGGAGCCTATGTTTGTCCTTAAAATGCTTATCAATTTGTTTTTGGCTATGCTGAAAAGATAATTGCTGATAGACTCATCGACATAAATACTTTTCCGGTTAAGCCACAACTTGATAAATACCTCTTGAACAATATCTTCTGTATCTTTTTGAGATTTGGTGAAATTCAGGCAATACCCATAGATACGTCTGTAATACATATCATACAAAGCATCAAACGCATGGACCGATCCGCTTCTTAATGAAGCTATCAGTTTAGATTCGTTATGTGTGCCTTCTTCTGCCATTGCCTGTTTTACCGCTTACTTAAGATTATCCGGATCTTGTTCAATTCCAAGTTTTTTCAAGAACCAATTTCTGGCTTTGTCGCTCATTTCCTGCTCTTTCACAATTTCATGAATGCGGGCATAGCGACTGTTGAATTGACTTATAAGTTCACTGTTGCGTTCGGGATAATATTCGAGTGCCTCATATATTGTTGCCATCGGTCCGAAATCACTATTGACTCTAAGTTTGGCATATATGTTTTTTAACCCTCCGAATGCTTCCACAAAGCGTTTCATATTGCCGATTGTTCCGTCGGCGATTTCAGAGCCTTCAGGCAGTGTCACTTCCACGGTGCGTTCAATGTCGCAGCTTTTCTCCGGAATATTTATTATGGTACATAGTTGGGTAGGATCATAGGAATATTGAGATTCTATCCCGTCTACTTTTACTTTTAAAGGTCTTGCTGTTGCAGGAATGCGGATCTCAAAACGTCGGCTTGCCGGCATGTCGGCATATGTTCCCTTGCGTGGAGATATAGTGAACGTAAGCATATTGTGATTACGATTGCTGGAAACCTCCGTGAATGCATGTTCGTTGTCGTATTTCTGGTCATCTCCGTTGTCTTCATATAACATGAAGCTGTCGCTCTCTCCGGGATATATAGTGAATGCTATGGGAGCGTCATTGCGGCGCAGCGTCTTTTCTTTTTCTGCATGAAGGGGTATTATGGAGCCGGATTTGATGTATACCGGGGTCTCGTCCAAAGAGAATTTACGTTTGTATGTCTTGCCGCCATGAAGCATTGTTCCAGTGGCTTTCTCATACCAGTCTCCTTCCGGAAGCCACACTTCAATCTCGGAAAATCCATCGACTCCGGGACTTGTAACAGGCATTACTATCATACGGTCTCCGAACATGTATTGGTTTTTCATGGCATATGCTTCGTCATTTTCCGGGTAATCGTAATACATGGGACGACATATCGACACTGATGTGTCATGGCTTTTTCGCGCCATGGTATAGATATATGGAACAAGTTCGTAACGGCTTTGTATGGCATCGCGGATAGCATTCAGCGTATTGCGGTCAAAATTCCAGGGTTCCTTAACGAGCCGGGCGTTTTTATTGGAGTGTGTCCGCATTATTGGGGCATATGTGCCGAACTGCATCGAGCGTATATACAATTCCGGGTTTGTGACGGTATCGCCAGCAGCCATGTAATGACCGCCAAGATCATGACTCCAGAATCCATAGCATACGTTTGATGCCGTTGCTGTGAACCAGGGTAAAAAATCAAGCGATTTCCACGTCACATAATTGTCTCCTGAAAAACCGATCTGATAGCGGTGGTTGCCAAGTCCTCCCCATCTGTGATAAAGCATAGGACGCACTTTCCTCTCTTTAGCCATTTTTGTGAAGAAAGTATAATTTAGCCACCATGTGTTGCTGAGACTGTCTATTTTTGAATCATAAAGGTCTTGCTGCCAGTCGAGCCACCAGAATGTGACACCTTCGTCTGTCATGGGATTTAAAATATTTTTGAAGACACTGTTGACAAACCGTTTGTCGGATGTCACCCATTCAACGTCTTTCTCTGAAGAGGGATCAATGCCGTTTTCACGTGCCACGTCAGGGTATGCAGCCTCGAATTTTTTGATACCCGATGCCGGATGAAGGTTAAGGGTTACTTTAAGGTTTTTATCGCGTAAATAATTCAGGAATTTACGATGGTTTGGAAAAAGCCATTCGTTCCAGGTCCATCCGGTCCATCCTCCGTGTGCTTCATCCGTATAATGCCAGTCCATGTCGATTACCAATACTTCCAGAGGAATCCGGTAGTCTTCAAAATCTTTTATGAGCTGCTTGAATTCATGTTCGGAATATGCCCACCACCTTGACCACCAATATCCGAATGCATATCTTGGAGGAAGGGGAATTTTGCCTGCAAGGGTAGTGAAATCTTTGAGTGCAGTCTTGTAATCATTGCCGTATGCCATGAAATACCAGTCTTGTGCACCTTTCTTGACTTTTCGAGTCTTTACCCATTCCATGTCGGGGTTATTGTCGAATAAAAAATTCTTTGAATCGTCAATTAGGGTCCATCCATCGCGTGCCAGTAGTCCTTTGTCAAGTTTTCCCGGCACGGGATGTCTTTTCCCGTCTTCCCCTTTTTTCATTATGTCCGGTCCGTCCCATTGGTCAAGGGTGCGGGTTGTGCCCAGAAGGTTGTTTTTCTGTTCCGTTCCCGGACACCATTTGAACGGTTTTATGTTGCCTGACGATTCGATGAAAAGGTTATCGGATTTGAATGCACCTGAATTTTTTTTATACCACAGGGTCATCTTTGATGTGGATACAATAATGTTTTGACCATCTTCTTTCACTTCTGCTGAGGCTGCCGGATAATTACGGCATACGGCAACAAGAGATTTGTCATTGATAAACTTGCCGTCAGGAGAATACTCCATCCGCATTAATCCATCTGTCACAACCGTGAATCTTACGTGTTTGTCTTGATATACGATTCCGTCTGACATTGTATTGTCAGCCTTGATGCCTGGTATGGTTGATGTTAGAAGCAGAATGCTTGCCAATAGCTTTTTTAATGAAGACCGATTCATAAGTAGCATAAATTAATTGACATGTTAGATAGTTTTTTAAACAGCCTTTAACAGTGAACTCGTCTTGACTTATTTACGAAAGTTAGAATAATGATATTGTTAATTCTTTTCTCAACCTCAGCGGATCTTTCCGGTTGTTTTCACCCCTCCCGTCACCGCCAACCGTAAGGTTGCCGGCTCTTCGAGTGGCGAAAACACCTCGGAAATAGCTCGCTGATGTTAAGAAAAAATAAGTTAAGACGAGTTCCGTTTAAATCGTTATCAGTAGGGACGCAAATTTTAAAAAAAGTACTAAATCAAAACATGTGTTCTAAAACATCTTTTTCAAGTTTAAGAGAGTGAACTCGTCTTGACTTATTTACGAAGGTTAAAATAATGGTATTTCATAGTTTTGAAGAAAGCGTCCCTGCGAGACAATATGACGCTCGCCCTCAACACTCTTGCGGAAGCGTACACTACGGAAATATCCAAACAGCAGAATCCCGAAACACTCGGACACCACATCAATGTTGCCGTGAGTGGTGGCAATGTGGCGAAAGTGGCTGATAATAAAAAAGATAAGCCCGCAGTCAATGCGAGCTTATCACGATTCCACTATAAACTATATCTAACTAAACTTCAGCCCGCGAACTTTCTCGCGAAACCCCGAGGGCTTTATCCATATTGCTTTGTATCTTTAAAACGTGTGCATGTTGCAATAGTTGTGTTGATATGGTTTATTTACAAGAGTTTAATCTTACGTAAGGTTCATTAACAAAAACTATTCCCATAATTTCTGATGGCTGGAGTTGTATTCGGATTTTAAAGGAATGAACTTTTCAGAATTAGTGTTGTTTTATAGATATAAAGAAAATCGTTTCATGATGTTAGGTTAGTTCGAAAAAGTATTATGGAAAACACGCGAATGCGGCTGGTTGCGAAACCGGCCGCATTCGCGTTATTGAGGTGAAGTGTAAATTGTGTCGAGAGCTTTAACGGTTACCTCGATATTCAGGAAAATAGAAGTCAATCCGTAATGGCGGCAGGCAGGACCGGCATGGCGCCGTGTTGTGTACAGACAAAGGCAGAGGTCGCCACAGCCTTGTGATGGGCTTCAGGCACACTCTTCCCTTTGAGGATGCTTGCAATGAAGGCTGCGGTGAATGAGTCTCCTGCACCAACGGTGTCTGCGACTTCAACTTTAGGAGTCGGGAGGAATGAAACTTCTCCCGGGGTGAATACATAGCTGCCGTTAATGCCGCATGTCAGAATAAGCATCTTGAGATTATATTTGCCAAGCAATATCCAGCATTTATCCTGAAGGTCAATTCCGGGATAACCGAACATCCGGCTTACGGTTACTAATTCTTCGTCGTTGATTTTAAGTATGTTGCACGCTTTCATGGAACTGCACAGGATTTCTTTGTTGTAAAATCCCTGACGGAGGTTTACGTCAAAAACTATCAGAGGATTGTTTTCCTTGGGAATTGCCTCAAGGAACTCCTTGATCGTTGTGCGTGAAACTACGTTGCGCTGTGCAAGCGAACCGAAGCAGAACGCTTTGGTGTCTGCCGCGATAGCTTTAAGTTCGTCAGTCGCGGGGATGTTGTCCCATGCCACATTCTCCTTTATCTCGTATTGGGGAACTCCTGCCTCGTCAAGTTCAACCTGCACCGTTCCGGTAGGGTAGGGAACTGTGTCAAGATGATATCTTACGTTTTTGGAATTGAAGTTTTCTACCAGCTCCTTGCCGAGAGCGTCATCTCCAATAGCACTTATAGCGAGGCTCGGAAGCCCGAACTGTGAAACGTGATACGCGAAGTTGGCAGGAGCGCCTCCGATTTTTTTACCATCAGGAAGAACATCCCACAGGGCTTCTCCCATACCGATTACCAAGTCTTTCATGTCAAAATTTTTAATTTGTTTCATTGAAAAAGTTTATTGTCATAAGCAGGTGTCGAAATCCAAAAAATGCATTGCAAACACGACACCTCTTATTATCAAGCTTCTTTTTTGATTTTTATTGTGTAGCAGAGGATATAAATTACCCCTGCGGTCATTACCGCCACAGCCCCGAGTTGCCCTGTGGCATCTGCCGCGTAACCCATTGCGAGAGGGAACACGGTTCCTCCGAAAAGTCCCATGATCATGAGCCCCGAGACTTCGTTCTTCTCATTCGGAGCGTAGAAGAGAGCCTGTGAGAATACGATGGAGAACACGTTGGAGTTGCCGTATCCCACAAGCGCGATGCCAACATATAGCGCGGTCAGGGAGTGTGCGCTGAAAAGGATAATCATCGAAGCCAGCATCATCAGTCCGCTGATGGCGAGGAAAACTTTCGGACGCATCACACGCAGAATGAACGCGCCGGTGAAGCAACCTATCGTGCGGAAGATGAAGTATACACCGGTGGCGAAGGCGGCGTCCTCAAGCGAGAAATTCAGGCGTTCCATTATGATCATTGGCGCATAGGTGTTTGTGCCTACATCGATGCCTACATGACACATTATACCCAAGAAGCAAAGGAGTATGAACGGGCGTCCGAGCAACTTTACGCATTCCTTTATTCCGGAAGCCTTGTCGGGACGTTCCTCTCGAATAGGCGTTGCACCCAGAGCGGTGATTGCCAGCGCGCTCACAATGGCATATATGAGGAAAAGCACTCTCCACGACAGCCCGAACGTAGGCATAAGCGTGGTGGCTCCCCATGTTGCGATTATCGGGGCAAGAAAAGAGGCTATCGCTTTGACGAACTGACCGAATGTCAGGGCAGACGCAAGCTTGTTGCCGCTTATAAGGTTGGTCACCAAAGGATTGAGAGATGTCTGCATTACGGCGTTGCCGATTCCAAGCAGCGAGAATGAGATAAGCATCACCGCATACGAATCGCCGAAGACTGGTATTACAAGAGACACTGCCGTTATGACCAGTGACACCAGAACGGTGCTCTTTCTGCCGATGCGGTTCATCAGAATGCCAGTAGGCACCGAGAAGATAAGAAACCAGAAAAACACAAGTGAAGGAAAGAGACTCGCCTCGGAAACAGAGAGGTTGAGATCGTTTCTTACGAAATTTGTGGCAGTGCCCACAAGGTCTACAAAGCCCATCGAGAAGAAGCAGAGCATCACTGGTATGAATTGCATAAGAGGACTTTTAGCTGTAGTTGCCGCCGGATTTGAATTATTCATTGTTCGCAGGAATGTTATTTAAGGTTCAGTGAATAGACTTTAAGATTGGAGATATTTCCCTTTCCACCCTCCGAGCTTACGGTAAGAGTGGTGTAAGGGCTTTTTGGGAAAACAAGGTTTGTTATGGCGAAGCGTCCTCCGTTGCCGAATACCTCGATGCTCGAAGTGTCGACGAATACGCGCAGACTCAGCGTAGATTCCGTGTCGAGCACGGGAGCTGTGGTTACAGAGGCGAAATCCTGACTGAAATCCGTGATGCCGCTCTTTCTCCTGTCTACCGAGAATGTATTAGCGGCAGTGTCATACCACATGCTGACGCATTCCCCTTCTTTATTGGAAAGAGTAAGGAGAATTTTAGAGGATTTTCCTTTATTCATATCAAGTGTTATCTCGCAGGCTCCGCTGTTTGATTCAGGAAGTGCGAAGGATTTCTTTTTGCCCGATACCGACAGTCTTTTGGCTTCGGTGAATGTCTTCCCTCTCAGTCCCAGCATCTCTTGAGCAACACCGCAGGAGGCATATGTCTCTCCGTCAAGACCTTCGAAAAGTCTTATTTCGCGGGGAAGAGTATTGGCACTGCGGAACTGCATCGTCGGCACTTCGGCGGCATATTGCCAGTTGCTCATCCAGCCTATTGCCACACGTCGCCCGTCGGGAACATCGCTCCAGCTTACAAGAGCATAATTGTCTTTGCCATAGTCAAGCCATTTGGTGGCAACGTTACCGTTCTTGTCGGTATCAGCCTTGAATGTGTTGCCATCGAAATCTCCTGTGAAATACTGCACCGCGCTTCCGCCGAAGGGTCCTCCGGGGTTGATATTGCAGATAAGCATCCATTTCTCTTTGTCCGTGCCGTCAACCTTGAGCCGGAAAAGATCCGGACATTCCCATACGCCTCCCTGTGCGCCAAGCCCCTTGCCGAAAGAACCGCGGATAGTCCATTGTTTCATATCGGGAGAGGTGAAGAAAAGCATCTCATGTTCGAGAGCGTGGGCGAGCACCAGAATCCATTGTTTCTTGTCATTGTCCCAGAACATATTGGGGTCTCTTGCCTCGGTTTCCATTGTTATCACCGGGTTGGCGGGATAAATGTCGTATGTCAGGCCGTTGTCATGGCTGACGGCGAGACTCTGCATCTGGCTCACTCCGGCAGATGTATACATGGCAACTACTGCATCTTTGCCGAATCCGGCGCTGCCGCTGCGGTCTATGGCACTGCTTCCGCTGAAAACCATTCCCAGTCCGTTGGGTATTATTGCCGCAGGGTGATGTTCCCAATGTATCAGGTCTGTGGAGGTTGAGCTGCCCCAGGTCATATTCTGCCATTTGGATCCGTAGGGATTCCACTGATAGCAAAGGTGCCACACTCCGTCTTTATAGAACATTCCGTTCGGGTCGTTCATCCATCCCCATTCCGGAGTGTGGTGATATAGCGGACGGTATTTCTCCTTGTTTGCACAATCGATTGTGTCAGATAAAGAGAAGTTGCTCCAGCATGCGTCCTGCTTCGCTTCGCGAACCGATGCGCGCCCCTGCGACGATACAATGTCAAGAACCACGTCTTTGCCATCGAAGGGTGACAGATCGAAAGGCACGGTGTAATCCACTTTAGTCTTGGCGAGTCTGACGGCAAAAGAGCGTTCGATATTTCCGTTGACAAGAACGTTGACTTTTGCATCCTCATTCGATTCCTGCACTGGAAGCATAAGATATCTGTTGGCTCCCTTCACCCGCACAAGCGTATTGTTTGTGCCGAGATAGTCTATCTGGATGTCGGATGCGCCTGCCGATATGGAAAGCGCGATGGCTGCCGCCGTCATGGTGTTTTTAAGGATGTTGTTCATTTTACTGTTGTTTTGTACTTTTGTTCACAATCTTTTATTACCTATGAGTTTTCACATGCAGTATAAAGGATGCGCTTATAATATTTGTTTCAAATGTGTCGCAAAGATATTGTTCTGATTTCTGTAATGCAATAATTAAAAGAGCAATCGGTATGAATTTTGTTGCATAAGCTTGTTTTTTTATTGCCTATGCACGTTTTTTTGTAACTTAGCATGTCGGCATATGGTCACAGATTTTGAGGTGTGGCAATATTTTATTAATTTCGGATTCGGAAGGTGTGTCCCTTTTAAATTGACCGATATTCCATGAAAACGAGACTGACATTGATTTATATCATAGGTATTATATTAACCGCAGGATTGATTCTGGTGTCCTGTGGTGAGGAAAAGAAGGAATACCGCATAGGTGTGTCGCAGTGCAGCAACGACGACTGGCGCAACAAGATGAACGAAGAGATAGAGCGGGAGATCCTTGTTCATCCCGAGGCTTCTGTCGAAATACGTTCCGCCGAAGACAGCAACGCGAAGCAAATTGCCGACATCAGGTATTTTGCTAATAATGGGTTCGATATCATCATAGTCGCCCCCAACGAGGCTGATGCCATAACACCGGTAATCGACAGTGTTTACCGAAGCGGTATCCCGGTAGTGGTTTTCGACAGGAATGTCAACGGACACAGCTATACTGCTTTTCAAGGCGCTGACAACGAGAAGATCGGTGTTTTGGCGGCGCGTTATGCCTCGAATCTCATGCGGGACAAAGGTTCTGTCTTGGAACTCTACGGTCTTAAAGGCTCCACGCCTGCCATCAGCCGGCATGAAGGTTTCAGAAAGGAACTTGAGAGCCATCCCGGCATAAAGATAGAGGCAAGTGCCTACGGTAATTGGAAATACGAAGACGCATTGCACCTTGCGGATTCTTTATTGTCGGTTTATCCGGATGTTGATTGCATATACGCTCATAACGACCGTATGGCTGTCGCCGCCTCAGATGCCGCGCGTAGGCGTAAGCTTGATCCATATATCATAGGTATAGATGCGGCTCCCGAGATAGGAATGAAGGCTGTGCGCGATTCCGTAATCGATGCCACTTTTCTTTATCCAACCGAGGGACATCGTCTTATAAAGACTGCTCTTGCCATTCTTAAAGGAGAGCCTTATGATTCAGTGGCGAAACTTCCCATCCCTTCTGCCGTGGATCTGAGCAATGCTGATATTTTGCTGATTCAGAACGAATCACTGAAGGAGGAGACCTCCAAGATGAAGAGCCTTAAATCGGAAATTGACCAGTACTGGGACAGGCATTCGGCGCAGACAACTCTGTTTTACGTAAGCATCGCTTTTGTAGTCATGCTTTGTGTGTTGCTTTTCTTCATACTCAGGGCATTTTGGCTTCGCAAAGGTTATCAGGAAACCTTGCTGCGTAAAAACGAACAGCTCGCATCGCAACATGAGGAGCAGAAAAGACTCAACACCCGGCTGGAGGAAGCTACGCGCTCCAAGCTGATGTTTTTTACCAATGTCTCCCACGATCTTCGCACGCCACTCACTCTTATCGCCGAGCCGGTGGAGCAACTTGCCGGAGCGGAGAATCTGACTCCCTCCCAGAAAACACTTATGCATATCGCCGATAAGAATGTAAGAATTCTTAAACGGCTTCTGAACCAGATTCTTGACTTTCGCGCATATGAAAACGGAAAGCTGGATGTGAATCTTGTGGAGACAGACTTCGGCGCGCTTGCAAAAGATTGGGTGGAGGCTTTCAGCAATGTTGCCCGCAGTCGCGACATAAAGCTTGATATTAAAATTGAAGATGCGGATCTGCGTCTGGCTGTTGATGAGGAGAAGATTGAAAGGGTTGTGTATAATCTGATGTCTAACGCATTGAAATACACTCCTGCCAACGGTTCTGTCTGCTTTTCGTGCGGACGTGAAGGGGATAAGATATTTTTCTCAGTGTGCGACAATGGTCCGGGAATAAAAGAGGAAGACCGAAAGAGAATATTCGATCGTTTCTTTCAGGTGGATCGTGTTCATCCCAAGGGGAGCGGCATAGGACTCTCGCTGACCAAAGCCTTTGTGGAACTTCACGGAGGAGAGATCAATGTTGAGAGTGAAGTCGGGAAAGGTTCTGAATTCAAAGTCATTCTGCCGGTTGTCCATGTGGGTGTGGACACGGAATCGTCGGTTGCCGGAACGGATCGCGCCGCCATTGAGGCGGAACTCGCGGATGTCGAGACTCAGGAGCGCGAGTTTTCGGAAGACAAACCGGTGATTCTTGTAATTGATGACAACGAGGACATACGAGTCATGCTTGAGGAATTGCTGTCGGATAAATACAATGTGGTCGGTGCCTCAAACGGCAGGGAGGGCATAAGATATGCAACGCGTTATGTGCCGGATCTTGTGGTCTGCGATGTCATGATGCCGGTAATGGACGGTCTTGAATGCTGCCGCAATATAAAAGAGGAGATTTCGACATCTCACATTCCGGTGCTTATGCTTACCGCCTGTTCTATGGATGAGCAGAAAGTCGCCGGTTATGAAAGCGGAGCCGACGGCTATATCTCGAAACCCTTTAACAGCGCAGTGCTGAGATCCCGCATCGAGAACCTGCTTGAGAACCGGCGTCGCATAAAAAATATCTGGGGCGCATCGCATGACCGCAGTGAGGGGGATCTTTCTAAACCCGCAAACGGATCAGCAGAGCGGCGCATTGTGTCAACGGATGTGGAAAATGAGTTTTACGCCCGTTTTCTTAAACTGGTGGAGTCACGGATGGGCGATGCTGATATGAATGTTGACCAGCTTGCATCGGAAATGGGTCTCGGACGTTCGCAGCTTTACCGCAAGATAAAGGCTCTGACCAATTATTCCCCTGTAGAGCTTATAAGGAATCTCCGTCTTAAACGAGCGCGACATCTGCTGACAACCACAGACCGCTCCATTTCCGAAATAGCATATGAAGTGGGATTCTCCACGCCGGCATATTTCTCTAAATGTTATCGTGAGGCTTACGGTGAGACTCCGACCGAGCTGCGGTCGCGGCTGTAGAACGACTCTGTGGATTATGGTGAGCATTCATGAGCCGCTATTAAAATTTATGCATATGTAATCATAATTCATGCTATGAATCAAATTTTATATCACGCACAACAAAAGTAATAACTTTGCCTGGACAGAGTGCGTAACTTTGCCGCAAATTATTAAAACCAATTAAAATTCATCATGAAAAAATCACTCCTGAGTGCCATGCTGCTTCTTATGGCAGTGTTTACGGCACACGCACAGAACATCACTGTGCATGGAACGGTTCTCTCAAAGACGGATAACGAACCTCTTATCGGCGCTACCGTATTGTCGGAAGCTACAAAGAAGGGTGCTTCGACCGATCTTGACGGTACTTTTACGCTTACCGTTCCGGAAGGCTCAATGCTGACAGTGTCATATGTCGGATTCAGACAGCAGTCAGTCAAAGCAGAAGAAAAACTCACAATCTATCTTTCCGAAGACACTGAACTTCTTGACGAAGTGGTGGTGATCGGATACCAGACAGTAAAGAAAGCCGACCTGACCGGTGCTGTTTCTGTAGTTTCCACAAAGTCGCTTGAGACAAGTGCGGATACAGACCCTATGCGTGCGCTTCAGGGAAAAGTGCCCGGAATGACCATCACGACCACAGGTGCCCCCTCCGGGAGCGGAACAGTAAGAATCCGTGGTATCGGTTCATTCAACGCATCGCAGGATCCTTTGTTCATTATAGATGGAGTGCCGACAACCGCTACTCTGAATTCATTGAATATGAATGATATCGAGAGTATGCAGGTTTTAAAAGACGCGGCATCCGCATCAATATATGGTTCAAGGGCGGCAAACGGCGTAATCATAATCACCACAAAGAGCGGAAAGAACGCCAACGGCAAAGTAAAGGTGTCGTTGTCTGCCAACCTTACAGCGCAGTTCTATTCTCCGCAATCGAAAATGAAACTGCTTGACACTCCCGGATATGCTACAGCCATGGCGCAGGCTGCCCTTAATGACGGAATCGACCCTGTGGGATATGCCGCAGGCTACGGACTGAACCTGTCGGCAAAAGATGGTTATCCGATCCGCGCCTATAATCCCGCTACAGGACAGTATGTCGATTATATGGTAAACGGTCGATATGACGGTTATATAAATGCGAAGCGTACGATGCGTTTTTCTGACACCGACTGGCTTGACGAGATTTCTCGCACTGGTTTCTCGCAGAATTACGATGCTGCGGTTTCGACCTCCGGTGAGAAAGGGTCTTCATTCTTCTCCCTCGGCTATAAGAAAAACAGCGGTATATTGAAATATACCGATTTCGAGAATCTCTCTGCTCGAATAAACACATCCTACAATATAAGCAAAGTCGTTACGGTAGGGGAGAACTTCACCCTCACCTATACTGACCAGGTCAACTGCGAACCACTGGAGAATGCCTTGAAAATGCCCTCTATCGTTCCGGTATTCGAGACAGACGGAATAACATATGCCGGACCGGTCGGAAACATGAGCGACCGTCAGAATCCCGTGCGTGAATTGGCATTCAACAAGGACAACGCTCTTAAGATATGGCGTCTGTTCGGCAACGCCTATGTCGACATAAAACCGTTCAAAGGCTTTCTGTTCCGTTCTAATTTCGGTCTCGACTATGACGCGGCGTTTATCCACTCCTACAGATATACGTTCCACAGCGATATCGTCAACAACGACACTAACGGAACCACACTCTCACAGGCAAACGATTCCAAATGGACCTGGACAAATACGGTCAACTATGATTTCACTGTAAAAAACGACCATAACTTCACTGTTCTCGGCGGTATCGAGCTGTTCCGCCAGAACCGTGTGGATTTCTCGGGCGAGAACCAGGATTATTCGATAGAGACTCCTGACTATATGTATCCTGATGCCGCGGTAGGTGTGGCAAAGTCAAAAGGTAACAGATCTGCATATTCCCTTATATCTTTCTTCGGCAAGGCTGATTACAACTGGAGAAACCTGTTGCTTGCTTCTTTCACCATCCGTTACGACGGCTCTTCGCGTTTCGGTAAAAACAACCGCTACGCAACATTCCCGGCAGCCACTCTTGGTTACAGAATCTCGGAGAATATCGACAAACCATGGCTCAACGATTTGAAAATCCGCGCATCATGGGGTAAGACAGGTAATCAGGCTATCGACAATAATGCACGTTATTCCCTTTTTGTCTCCGATTATGGCAATGATCGTGTGACTTCAACCGCATATGACCTGCTGCTCCAGCAGAGCGGTATATTCCCCTCGGGATATTTTGCCAGCCAGACAGCCAACAACAATCTCAAATGGGAGAGCACTACGCAGTCAAATATCGGACTCGACTTCGCCTTCCTAAACAACCGCCTTTACGGGACCTGGGATACCTACATCAAGGATGTCAAGGATATGCTTATCAGACCTGCCTACCTCGGTTCGATGGGAGAAGGAGGAGCTTCATGGGTCAACGGTCCTTCTTTAAGAAACTGGGGTATGGAGTTTCTTGTGGGTTGGCGCGATGACCTCGCCTGCGGTTTCTCCTACAAGGCTTCTCTTAACTTCGATTTCTTCCGCAGCAAGGTTACATATCTACCAGCTACGGCTACCGGTTCATATGCCCACACTCCGACGCAGAATATTGTGGAGGCGGCAAAACCTTACGGCTCGATTGTAGGTTATGTGTGGGACGGCATATTCCAGAATGCGGCGGAAGTGGCATCTTCCGGACAGCCCAATGCCCGTGTGGGCGGAATGAGATACAGGGATCTCGACAATGACGGTAAGATAACCGACAAAGACCAGACCTGGATCTTCAACCCGGTTCCGGATCTTTCGTTCGGTCTCAATATAGAACTTGCTTACAAAAACTTCGACCTGCAGATGTTCTGGCAGGGCGTGCTCGGACAGGATGTCTACAACGACCAGAAATTCCAGACCGATTTCTGGAGTGTGAACGACACCGGCAGCAACAAGGGCGTGCGTGTGCTCGACGGGTGGCTTCCGGAAGTCAATGCCGGTTCGACCATCCCGATGCTTACAACCAGCAACAATGGCGATGAAGGTCGCTGCTCCTCATATTTCGTGGAAAACGGTTCTTACGGAAAACTACGCACACTGCAGTTAGGCTACAATCTTCCCTCCAAAGTGCTGTCGAAATTGCGTATGAGCAAGGCGAGAGTATATGTGTCCGGTCAGA